>Ga0315277_10000890_pt1 | contig 45293 bp, 68 predicted proteins | sample YL17G05_15_MG_FD_203695 | JGI IMG/M metagenome (GOLD analysis project Ga0315277, IMG submission 203695) | Sediment microbial communities from Yellowstone Lake, YNP, Wyoming, USA - YL17G05_15 | ecosystem: Environmental > Aquatic > Freshwater > Lake > Sediment | place: USA: Wyoming | collected... | reverse complement strand
GAAGAACCGTTTCCTTGCGGATGTTAAGGTAAATAACATTGACATTGGGACTGAAGAAAGAGAGGTTGAACAGGGAAACAAAATAAATGTTTCCACGATTGACATAAAATTATTCAAGTAAATCTCTTTCTTTTTTTTCTTTTTTTAAATTTCGTCCTATACTCCATAGGTATGTTGTTATTTCATTCAATAAAAAGGTGTTTTTCAATGGTTAAGAGAAAGTTTATTTACGAAAATAAGAATGTGGAAAAAGCCATTCTGGATGCATTGAGAGAAGAGATTCTTGGGATGAATAAGATGAAACATAAAATTACTATCAGGACCAGAATCGGTATCATACGAATAATTCCAGGGATGAACAGACTCAGCCTCTGGTCAAAAACAGATTTGGAAGAACTCGTGGGTAAGTTGAAAGGATTGAGCATGAAAGAGATAGAACATGAGGGGCCAAAAGGTATAAAGTTCAAATAGAATGATTAAAATGGTAAAGAGAAAGACAATCCAATATGTCACAAAAGATGAGTTTGAAGAGCTAAAATTAAAACATCCTAAAGCCGTTGTTTCAAAGACAAAAAATGGATCTGAAAGAATATTCTTAGGAAATAGAGTCTTTGTCGCTAGTTAAACCACTATTATAGATGATACAGCTATCTTTTTTCTAACATCGTCTGTAGTTGGTATAATAATTCCAAAATTCAAAATATCAACAACAGATTTGAATTGATAATGGTTGAAGAAAAAGAAAAATGTAGATTCTGTGGAAAAAGTCGTTTTACTCAGTCTACAGAACAGAAAGATAATGTGTGGTTCTCTGAAACGATTTGTCAATTTTGTGGGAGAGTAGTAAAGACTCATACTTTTAAGGAGAGGGTGAAGGATACTGAAAGAAAAGGCACTGGAGAAAAAAATGACAAATTTTAATATTAAAATCGAGAATATGGTTGCTTCAGCCGCTTTTGGTGTTAGAATACCTTTAGAAGAAATGGTCGAACATCTGGAGGGAGCTGAATACGAACCAGAACAATTTCCAGGTTTGGTTTATCGTGTAAAGAATCCAAAGGCGGCTATATTGGTCTTTTCATCTGGTAAGATCATCTGTACAGGTGCAAGAAGTATCGCAGATGTTAGGAAAGCAGTAGAAAAAGTCTCAAAGATAATAAAAGAAACAAAAATAGGCGAACCAAAAAATTACTCCATACAGATAGAAAACATCGTTGCTTCAGCACAAATCCCATCAAGATTGAACTTGGATAAAATCGCGTTTGGATCGGAAAATTCTGAGTACGACCCAAATCGATTCCCTGGCTTGGTTTTTAGGATGAAAGACCCTAATGCTACATTCTTACTATTTAGCTCAGGTAAAGTTGTCTGTACTGGTATAAGGACGGTTGAAGATGTAGAATCTGCTATGAATTTTTTGTTCAAAAAATTAAAGAGTATAGATGCATTTAAAAAACCTTCCAAATAAACCTAATCAGATAGATTTTGACTATAACTTTAACTCAATTTTTCACCTATCCAATAAAATTAACTATTTTCTCGGGAAAGTAAACATGGCAAGTGAGAACAAGCAGAGGGTATTATCTAAAATCTATGAATACTTGGAGATGAAAGAAAAAAGAGGGTTGACAAAAGGGACAATCTACAACTATTTGTTATTATTGAATAAATTGGTAAAATTTGAGTCTATTGACACGATAACGATTGAAGGGTTAAACAATCTGATTTATGGATCAGGATTTGTAGAAAAAAGAGGGAAGAGAGACGGATTGGCAAGAAGATTTTATTTTATGATTGTGTGTAAGAATTTCTTTCAGTTTGTTGGTAGAAATGATTTAGTTGAATGGTTAAATGCAGTAGGGTTGCCAAAATATAAACAAGAATCACCAAAACCAGTAGCCAAAGAGATTATTGAAACTGTACTAAATTTTGAAACTATACCAAAGGAGGAATTATCAGATGAGGATAAAAAGAATTTGTGATTTGCTGTTCTCTTTATGGTAAATACTGGGTTAAGAGCTGATGAATTTTTGAGTTTGAAGGTTGGAGATTTTGAAGACAATTATATTAAAGTTAAATCCAAAGGCGAAATTGAAAAAGATCCTTTTAGAATAGAATATGAAGGGTATCCTTATGCTCGACGTTACAATTTTTTAGTTAGCATGGAACAGGTTCATTATTTTCAGAATTGGTCAATATATGTGTCCGTTGCGCACAGTATCTGTTACAGACCCGTGTACCGTATTTTGTGCATTTACGAAAGATGAAAACAGCCTAGTTAAATCTTCTGGTGTGTACCACGCAATTGGTTATACTAGAAGTAATTTGAAAAAATTGGTTAGAACTGTGAGATCACAAAATAATGAGCAAGTTACAATCAAAGTAGCTGGATATTCCCAAGAAGATGTTAGATATTTACATTATCTAAAGAAAGAGATGGAATAATAGAGGATTTTAATTCAATGAGATTGAAGATAGACCTTGAAAATGTTTCACTTGGTGGTAAACGTGGTAGAATAACTGAATTTTATCCGAAAACTGGTAGGATGCTTACTTATTTTGCCGATTCTCCACAAAAAACCATAATATAACTGTTTTAATAAGACTAATCTAAAAATAGAATAAAGTGTTAAAATTGAATCCTCAAGAAATAGTAATCGAAGAGAATGCAATCGAAAAAATTCCAAAAATCTTGGAAAAACTCGGGAACTTCAAATCTATACTATCTGTATCCGGAAAAACTACGTTTAAATTGGTGGGAAAAAAAATAGCGAATAATCTTTCTAAGAATTACAAAGTACATAACACGCAAGCTGAAGTTTGTGATGAGTCAACTCTAAATTCTGCGGTAAAAAAGAATAAAGAATTAAAACCTGATTTAATACTTGGAATAGGTGGTGGAAAGAATATAGACTTGGCGAAAGCAATCGCATATAATTTGAATAAACCATGGATAAGCATCCCGACCATTCCTTCTCATGATGGTATAGCCTCTAACCGAGCTGTAGTATCGAAAGGCGAAGGAAAGTATCCTCTGTTAACAAATCCTCCTTTGGCTGTTATAGCGGATTTGAATATAATCTCAGAAGCGCCATTCAGGTTCTTTGCCGCGGGTTGTGGCGACGTTATTGCAAAAGTCACAGCTGTTTTGGACTGGCAACTTGCACGAGATTGTAAGGGGGAGGAATTCGATGAATATGCTGCAAATTTAGCTTCTACATCTGCAGAACTTATTATAAATAATTCGAAACATTACAAAAAGAATTACAAACTCTCTGTAAAACTTCTGGTTAAAGCATTAATCAATTGTAGTGATGCGATGGTCATATCAAACTCCTCAAGACCTTGTTCTGGTTCTGAACACATGTTTTGTCATGCAACAGATAATCTCTACCCGAAAAATACTGCCCTACACGGTGAAAAAGTCGGTCTTGGAACATACATCATGTCGTTCCTTCATGGAATCGATTATGAAAAAATTAGAGATGGTTTGGTTTCTTATGATTTACCAGTGAATTCAAAAGAGATTAAGATTCCATCAAAAATTCTCGTTGAAGCATTATCGACTGCCCATAAAATCAGGAGCGATATGAGATACACTATACTGAAAGATGGAATAAATGAAGACAAATCAAGAGGAATTTTAACTAAACTTAAGGTTATTTAGTCTTATGGTTTTTCTTTCTTCTTTTCATCGACTTTATTCTTTTTCCGAACGCTCTGATCCTATCCAGAATCATGTGTGATATCGGAATGTTGGCCCATTTTAAGTCGAAGTGGTCGTCTATTTCAATCCATGGTTCATTCTCAACGTTTACGTAAGTCACAGGATAATCGTTTGATGCCAGTTGATCTATGGCTTCTTGGAAATAATAATTCGGACCTTTTTCTTCGATTATATCATTTATCGTGTTGAAGAAAGCTTGTCCACCCTCCCTACTGAATTTCGTTATACCTATGTCTTCTCCAAAAGCAACAGTGGGATCCATTTTTTTAGTTACTGAGGTTATCCTCCCGTTCTCTCTTCTGACCTTCATTTCTTCGCTTCCTAGAGTTCCTTCTCCGTCCACCGCTATGACTATTTGACCATGAGTCTTCATCATCTTTGAAATTATAGTATGAGGGAATAAGTCATCTGCGTTTATTAAAATAAAATCATCGCCCTGTAGTTCTTGGCTGGCTAGTTTAACACTGTAGATGTTCTCTGTTACGTTATACTTATCGTTATGACAGTATGAGATATGCAAACCCCATTTTTCACCAGAGCCCACATAATCCTTTATCAGTTCGTCCTTGTAACCTGTAACTATAACAACGTCCTTGATTTTGCATTTCTTGATGTTAGATAAAATATGGCCTAGAATAGGCTTGTTTCTAATTTTTATTAATGTCTTAGGGATTCGGTCTGTAATAGGCTTTAGACGTCTTCCAAACCCCGCAGCCAATATGAGGGCTTTCATAGGCTACACTTAAAACTCTCGATTAATAAACTTTTCTCTTCTGGAATATATTTAAGTTTATGCATCTCCCATTTTATGTATTAAAAGATACTAAATTTGAGGGGATTTGGCCATAAAAACACCACTATTTGGGGGTAACGATGTCCTTTAAGAAAAAATACATTATCTGGATGATTTTCAATAAAAGAAAGGGCCTCTCTCAAGCCAAAAAGTACAACAAAAAGGCAAAAGAATTCTGGAAAGTTGGCGAAGAGCAGATGATAACAGAGGTAAAGGAGTTGTTTAACACGAGTTCTGACGAAAAACTGTTACAAATAAGTAAAAACTATGCTAATAAACTCGATCTTAAAGAATTGCTCTGTAGCAAAGATGAGATCGAAGAATTGAGAAAAATCGTAAAACATTTTGGTAAAGACGTGGTGATTACAGATTTTGTTAGGTACGGTACTAGGACAGGGTTTCTAACTGTTGTCGTAGCACCAGCTCTTGCTGCAGCTGAAGGTATAGGCGGTATCAAAGGAGATGTGATGAACGAATGGTTATATGGAATAGGAATATGCTTACCCGTGAGCGCTGACGTATGCGATTCTGTCATAGATAACGAAGTATTGAAACATCCTTTAATCCCGCACAAGACCTGGATTATCTGCCATAAGATCGGTGCTGCTATAATATTCTACATTGCTTTGAAGCACATAAAGAACGTAAAAACAGGGAAGAAAGATTTGGATAGAAGGATCTTTAGAAGATTGACAGAAGGTCTGGACTCAGTGGCAAAAAAACAAAAAATGGATTTCAAGGCTCAAAGATTACCTAGAGTTTCGCTCAATATGCTTGAGAAAATCTACGATGGAAAGATATGCGAGATTGAAGCAACTGTATTCGGCACGATTCCGTCAAACAAGCTAGACTTAGTTAAGATATTCGAGGAGGGAGCAAGGAATTTTGCAGGCGAACTTCAGGTTGTGGATGATATTGAAGATTTGTTGGGGGACACCAACCTTGGAAAAGAACCTACGATCCCAAACCCATCTTATTTCTTAACATACTGTAAAGAGATGTGGAGAGACGGTAAGAGGAATGCCAAAAAGATTATGGAAGAAGCGGCAAAGAAAACTTTGGAAATGGGCGAAAAATATCATGAAGGGGTTATTAAAGCCTTAGATAATTTACCCAAGAATTTTTCTACTAGACCATTCTTTGAAATAACAATCTGGTATTACAACAGGGTTTTAAAAGACAAAGTCAAGGAATTCAAGAAAGGAGAAACTTATTCTGTAATAGAGCCAAAATTAATAGAATTATTAAAAAAATAGAATCATTTATTTCGGTATTTATGTAGATTCATCATAGAATCGTATATAGCCTGAATCAAATTTATTCTCGTCCCTGTATCTCCTAGAGTCTTACCCCAAACATCCTTAATTCCTGCTAACTTCAGTATTTTTTTAGTTTCATCTGCCACTGCTAAGCCTATACCTTTAGGAGCAGGCATCAATTTGACCCTGACTGATCCAGATTTTCCGTAAGTCTTGAAAGGGATTGAATGAGGCTGTCCGCATTCACATTCCCACGAACCACAACCACGAGGGATTTTCATGACATTCAATTTTGCTTTTTTTATCGCCTTTTCAACAGCTTCTTTACCTTCGAGACCTCTACCTTTTCCAACTCCGATGATTCCATCTTGATTTCCTACTATGGCAAAGGCAGTTGAAGTATACTTCCTTCCAGATCTATGCATCTTGGCAGTAATCCTCAAAGGAGTCCTTTCTATACCCCCGCCTTTACCAGGTCTACCGCCGATAAGAATTAGTTCACTCTGTAAATTCGGGATAAGCATGTCTACGATTTCAGATTCCTTTATCCGTATTCCTTCGTCCAAGACTTTGTTGATATCGGTGATCTTGCCTTGCATGACGGCTTTTCCAAGTTTTGTTTTAGGAACCCAATCTGCTAGTTCTTCTCTTGGTTTTACTACTTCCACTATTTCTTCGACTTTTACTGGCACTTCATCTACAACTTTTTCTGTTATGACCTCTTCTACAACCTCAGGTTCTTTTTTTTCTTCAACAGGTTTTTCTTCTTTAACATCTTTTTCTGTTATGACCTCTTCTACAACCTCAGGTTCTTTTTTTTCTTCAACAGTTTTTTCTTCTTTAACATCTTTTTCAGGCATTTCAACACCAATCATGATTTGAGTATTTTTTCCTTGACTTTTTCAAACATTTCAGACATTCTTTCTGGTTGAGATAATGAAAATTGTTTTTTATATTCCTTTTCACTTTCTTTTTTAAGGTTTTGAACGTAATCTATGATGTGCTTCCCTTTTATTCTTTCTTCGCTAGGCAAAATATCAGGAGAATGTGGAACCTTCAAACCAGCATCTAAAGCACCCTTCAAGGCTGCATAAACTTTTGAACCCTTAATATTTCTGTGTGTGCCCATATCCAGAATCGCAGTCTTAATATCTTTCTTTAAAGCCTTCTTACCTATCATTAATCCAACCAAATAAGATGAAGGAATGTTACCAGAAGGATAATCCCACCCTATTTTTTTTAAATCCTGAGATGATGCAGAGGCAATAATTTTGTCCCCTTTCAAATTGAACTGAACAATTTGAGCTTTAACGTGTTTCAAGGATTTTCTAATTACCAACCTGTTTTCTCCTGAGTAGAGTAACTTCAACCTTTTTCTGTAATCAGTCTTTTTTCTCAGTCTTCTTTTGAAAGGTAACTTATACCTAGGCCCCATTTTCATGTAATAACCCCTTTTGTTTTAAATACAACTTCAAGTGTGACCTGCTCCTGTACGCACCACTCTTTATGAGTATATAAGTTTTTCTGTAGGTCGTCTTATCTATAGTTCCTTTATCTCTGAATTCCCTTATCATCCTCCTCAAAGGCCTTATCGTGTTTATCCATCTTCTCTTCTTATTTACTTTTGCCCCTAGTGAACCTTTTCTCTTCCCTTGTCCTTTCTTTCTCTTTTTAGGATACAATTCCGGTTTTTTGATTTTAGTTGGTTTGACTTTTATGTAACCATGAGAAATCATTTTTCTTATGTCAGCTCTCGTTATCGCATTCTTAATATCCTCTAAGTGTTCTGGATTCATGACTACACGAGACTTACCGACTTTCAATACGCTTGCTGCGAGTTTTTTTTGAAGCGAGAGTCCTCCCATAAAAATCACATTAAATCGTGTTGGTAGATGGGGGATTCAATATTTTAATATTCAATTCTTTCGCCCTCTCTAGAATAATTTTTCTCTTTTTCTTTCCAATACTGCGGGATATCCTTCCTGCTTCTTTTTCTCTGTCAATTTTTTTCAAGTCGTCCAAATTCTGAATTAAAACTTCTTTGAAACCAGAAGGGTGTAATCCTCTCAGTTCTTTAGGTGCACCATATCCAGCAGTTGGCATGAATCCTTTACCTTTTTTTTCTATTCTCATTTTGCCATGCAGTCCTCTCGGTTTTCTCCATTTTTTCCCAACTTTTTTCAAGGCCCTTGCACCGTGTCTTAGGAACTCTGGTTTATTTCTTGGGTTGACCATATTACTCCTCCATTATCCTGTATATTCCATCCTGAAAAATTCTCCTGTCGTATTTAGTTATTCTGCATGCAATCTCAATGTTACCACAGGTTTGACCTACATCGTCTTTACTTGGACCAGAGAGAGTTATATCTTGACCTTGTATTTCTACCTTTGTTTTTCCTACAATATTAGCTGTTCTGGGCACTGTTTCGCCTAAAAAATTTTGAATTATGACTTTATTTCCTTCAACTTTTACAGTAACAGGAAAGTGTGAATAAATGACTTTCATCTTACAAGCGAAACCTTCTGTTACGCCTTCGATCATATTCTTGATATGAGCAACTATAGTTCCTATCATTGCCCTAACTTTTTTCTTATCAGAAGTTGAGGTGATTAAGATGTTTTTATCTCTTTTTTCAATCCTTATATCAAAAAAGTACTTGAAAGTTTTTTCAAGTTCTCCTTTTTGTCCTGAAACTTTGACCGTCTTGTTATCGATTGTTACGTTGATGTTTTCTGGGATCGCTAATGATTTTTCCATTTGAATCACTCAGTATGCATATGCCAATAGTTTCCCACCAAGATGTTGTTTTTTGGCATCCTCATGTGTCATCGTTCCTTTTGTTGTGGAGATGATTAGGATACCGTAGCCTCTAGCTGGCAAGAACCTTTTTTCCCATCTTTCGAATTCACCTGCTTTAACGGAATATCTTGGTTTTATGACATTGCAGTCACTCACTTTCTTCTTTAACTCTACCCTGAATCTGCCTGATTTGCCGTCATCTATGAACTCAAAAACACCGATATAGCCTTGTTTCTGCATGACTTTTAGGACCTCTTTTGCAATTTTAGATGCAGGAGTAAGGCAATCTGTCCTCCCTATTCTCTCTGCGTTCTTTATCGTTGACAACACATCTGCCAAGGTATCGTGTCTCATATTATCAGATACTATATTTGGTTAAATTGAGGTGATATTAAATATGGAAAAGCAAGATTTAAATAAAGTACTGATGGGACTTGAAAAGTTGTGATGACATATTCAATTCTCCGATGACTTGCGAAAAACGAATAAAACTCAAAAGGTTTATCTTTCCAGGAAAATATTCTATTACTAATAGAGTATTAGAATTTCCATCTTGAAGGGTGAAAAGGATGGTTGAATCGAATTTTATAACGAATTTGAACAAGTTTCTTTCAACGGAAAATAGAAGAAAGGTGTTTCTGTATTATGTTTTTTCAGAAATCTCTTCTTCAGACATAGTCAAAGAAACACAAATACCTTTTTCCACAGTCGATAGAATAACTCAACTTCTAAAAGCGCATAATATTTTACTTGAAAAAAGAGGCAAGGACACAAGAGAAAAAAATTATACCGTAAATCTTGACTTTTGGTTGGAAGAAAATTTAAAATTCATGGGGTTGGATTTTCTAGAAAAAGAACAAGTCAAAAAAATGGTTAATTTAATAAACAGCAGTGGGTTCTTTGCCCTTTCTTATCTTTTCACAAACTCAGAGTTCGTTGTAAGATTTTTTGAGGATCCATTAAAAATTGGGGATGATTTAATTTTTCTGACTTTGATGCAGTTAAACGAAAGTACAAAGGCTTTAGCCTCTTTACCATCGTACATTTTAATTTCTTTGCAATTTTCGCCCTGCTCCAAAAAGCTTGCTAGGGATATAGAAAACAAGTACCTTAGTAAAGATATCTTCTTGATAAATGAAGAGATAAAAAAACACCCGTACATTAAAAACATGACTATAACTGAAGATTCTTTGATAGAATTTGAAAAAAATAGGGTTAAGTTAACAGATATGTTGAAAGGTTTTTATGAGAGAAAAATCCTTAAGATGAGTTTGGGGGAATTAACCCGAATCAGGTGAATTTAAGCAGTTTAAATGAACGTTTTCCTACAAAGAGTAAACCTTAAATCTTTAACATTTTTAACACTATGGCACAAGATAGATTTCAAAGTGAGAAAAATGCTACAAAACAACCAGTTTTCAAATTTTCATTTAATCCTTCTTAGGTGTATTTCTTCAGGTTACAAGGATGAAAAGCAGATCGGTCAAACATTAAACACAGATAAAGAAATAGTAAAACGAAAAATAGAGGAATTAGTAAAGCGTGGTCTCATAAAGAGACATGGTCTTATATCAAAAAAATTGAGACTTACAGATACAGGAGTAAATTTAATGAGTTACTATGGTCACATGCCCCAAGTTCAATTGACAAAACCTCAGTCAGAAGTACAAAAACAGGAAATAAAGCAAATGCACACGACAACATTTGGAACAAGATTTAAATTAGTTTTCGGTACAATAATGGGTATTTTCTTTTCTTGGTTGATTATCGGAATGATTGCATCTTTAATCTACTGGACAGGTTATTATTTTATCATTAGAAAATACGTCCCACCAGCAATATTAACTTACATTCCTCTAGAGAACCCATTAGTCTTTATTTTTCTCGGTCTAAATACTTCAGCAGCTATTTTTCTCCCAATCAAACGCCAAGTCCCTTTGATAAACGCAAATGAAGGAATAGCAGTTAACACGTAATTTCTTTAATTCAAATTTTCCAATAATTATCATGACCATGAAGGACAACTTATTGGTGTCATTATTCACTATAATATGCTTAATTGCCTTCGGGTTCACTTATTATACTTTGATAGATGCAAAGGGAGCAGAGATCGAAAAAATTAATCAACAGTTTTGGTATTTAATAGTGATTTCAACTGGTGTTATCGTGCTCATAATATTAGTTCTATGGGCATCAAGAAAACTCTGATAAAAGTGGTTTTATGAAACTTAAAAAATTCATGGTCATGGATAAGAGAAAAATGAGTTTATTTATTCTGTTTATTTTTATTTTTATCTTGTTCCATATTGTTTTGTTCGTCCTAGCCACCGCAAATATTTCAGGCATTATTTATTCGATGGTGTATGCTTACATATTCATTCCGTTATTTGTCATCGACCTTTTGATACAAAATCCAATCTTTTACGGAACTCCATTGTGGCTATTGATTTTTTATATAACAACTATCGTTTACTTGTACCTGCTCTCATATCTTATAATCTGGATATATGACAAGTTTTTAAAAGGGAAAAAGAAATGAAAATCTACGTCGACGGGTCTGGTAAGGGGAGATATGGTTTCGTGACAGAGGGTAACATAGCCAAGATTTTTGAAAAAAAGAACATCACGAACAACCAAGCAGAATATCTTGCCATTCTAGAGGCGTTGAAATGGGTGGAAGAAAAAGAATTGACGATTCTTTCTGATTCTTTCGATGTGGTTAATCAGTTGAACCATGAATTCCACATCAAAGATGATAAACTCAGAGAATTGGCTCTGCAAGTATGGGAAACTATGAAGAGAAAGGGGTTAACTATAGAATTCAAATGGATACCTAGAAATGAGAATAAAGCGGGAAAAATGCTCGGATAATTGTTTTTATACTATCAGTTTCTTGCCTGAAAAAAAAGCTTCTTTGGCTATTAAACCACAACTTGTACATATCAATCCTTCATTCGTATTCCAATACATCATACACCCACAATCCCTACACTTATTTGTTTCCATCTCTACCTAGTTTCAGTTGAATGTGACGAATGATAAATATTATTTTTAAATTATTTTACTTTTAATTGTTTTTATATTTTAAAATTAACGAAAAGTTAATAAATATGTAATTATAATTTTACAATCGTATGTTAGAAGAAAAGGATAAAAAAATATTGAGAGAATTGATGAAAAATGGAAGAATATCTTTCGCGGATTTGGGAAGAAAATGCCATATGACGAGACAAAGTGTTTTTAGCAGGATTAAATCACTTCAGCACAGAGGAATAATAAAAAACTTCACTGTTAACCTAGACAAAAAAAAACTTGGACTTAGTATAGCGGCTTATATACTAATAAGCGCAGAACCTCTTAGAGCCTTTAAAAAAGAGGGAATGAAAGAACTTTTAAATTTGCCACAGATAATGGAAATTCATCACATATTCGGCAGATATAGCTATATCATGGAAGTTCGTGCAAAAGATTTAGATGAGTTAACGGCTATCATGAAAAAAATTCATGAATTTCCACATGTAATTAGGACAGAAACTTTGATCGTTTATTGTACGGAAAAATATTACCCACAACACCCAATCGAAGGAATTCTTAAGTAATGCGGCTGACGGGATTTGAACCCGTGTCACGAGCTTGGAGGGCTTACCCCAAATTGTTCGGGTCTTAGACCAGGCTGGACAACAGCCGCTTATGGAATTTGCATATGTCTTTTCATCCAATATACGTCTTCTGCACTTCTTTTGTTCTTCGGTTCCTCTTTCTTCTCTTCTTTTGGTTTTTCTTCTATTTTTACAGTTTCTCTGCCCTTCCAATCTACAGTCGCATTTCTTATTTTGTGTGCAAGTGTTTCTAATTCCTCCTCTTCAATTTCTATCGGCTTGTTCTCAAACAATGGAACTTGATCCTTATAGACTGGGTATACGCGGATGTGGAAATGTGGAACTTGCGCAGGCATCACTGAGAAAAAGACTGTTAATGGGTTGAGTGATTTTTTTATCTTTTCTGCCACTATTAAGGCTTTGTCGAATAATTTGCTAGAAAGCTCTAAATTTTCATTAAAACTGCTTAAGTGTTGTTTTGGGATGACAACACACATACCTTTACTTCTTGGGTTTATATCGAGAACACACACACAATCTATGTCTTCGTAAACTATCTGAGATGGCACTTCTCTGTTAACAATTTTACAAAAAATACATTCATCCATACAATCTACTAATAATACAAAGATTAAAAAAGATAATTGTTATTAATTTCTTAATCCAATCTTTAAGAGTGGTCGAATGGTAAGAGCAAGCAAACCCAGAGCAGGTTCACTCGCATATTGGCCTAGAAAAAGGGCTAGAAGAATTTATCCTAGAGTCGAAACTTGGCCACAATCCGAGAAGACAAAAATACTCGGTTTTGCCGCTTACAAGGCTGGAATGGCTCATGCCATGATAATAGACAGTAAAAAATACTCATTAACAAAGGGGGAAGAAATTTCCGTTCCCATCACTGTTTTAGATTGCCCCCCTTTAAAGGTTATTGGCGTCAGAGTTTACAAAGAAACTCCAGATGGCTTCAAAGCGTTGAATGAAGTATACGATGAGAAAATAAAAGATGAAAAGGATCTGGGAAGAAAGCTAATAATAGGAAATTACAAAAAAGAAGAAAAAATAAAATCGATTGAAAAAGACTTAAACAAAATAAAGAAAATTAGGTTGATAGTAAAAACGCAACCTAAAAAATCTGGTTTAGGAAAAAAAACTCCTGAGATATTTGAAATAGAAGTTGGCGGACCAAATACACAAGAAAATTGGAATTACTCTAAAGAAATGATGGGGAAAGAAATTAAGATTAAAGACATTTTCAAGGAAGGAGAATTCATCGACGTCATTGCTATCACAACAGGTAAAGGAACTCAAGGCCCTGTCAAGAGATTTGGAATAAAAATACAAACAAGAAAAGCTAATCAAAAGAGAAGACATACAGGGACAATAGGTTCTGAAACCCCGAGGAGAGTACGTTGGAGAATTCCTTACGGGGGTCAATTAGGGTTTCAAACAAGGACCGAAATTAATAAAAGGGTATTGAGGATTGGTGAAGATGGGAAAGAAATAACTCCTAAATCTGGTTTCGTTAATTATGGTATAGTTAAAGGAGATTATGTGTTGATAGAAGGTTCATTACCCGGACCGAGAAAAAGACTGATAAGGTTGAGGTCTGCGATAAGACCACCTGAAGTTTCAGTACTACCTGCTGAAGTCAGACGGCTATCAACTGAATCAGAAAAGGTGTGATGAATGAAAGTTAACGTACTTGACCTAGAAGGGAAACCAATTGAAAAGATAGAATTACCAGAAGTTTTTGACGAACAATTTAGGCCCGATATTATAATAAGGGCTGTAACATCCTTGCAGAGTCAAAGAAGAGAACCTTATGGCCCAGACGTTTTGGCAGGATTAAGATCTTCTGCTCATTATCATGGAAGGAGAAGAATAAGGTATACTATGGCGATGAGAGATATGACAAGGTTGCCAAGATTACACGCTACTTCTCCGGCTATGTCTTGGAGAGTGAGAAAAGTGCCTTCAGCAGTTAAAGGCAGGAGAGCACATCCACCAAAAATTGAGAAGATTTGGTACCAGAAAATAAATAAGAAAGAAATGAAATTGGCTTTGAGATCAGCAATAGTAGCGACTTCTAATAAAGATATTGTAAAAAAGAGGGGTCATAAAATCGATGGAATTAAAGAATTGCCTCTAATTCTAAAGGATAATATTCAATCGATAAAGAAAACAAAAGATGTAGAAAAGTTACTCATGCTTCTGGGCCTCAGCGATGAATTGAAAAGATTAAGGGAAAAGAAAATCAGGGCAGGTAGAGGGAAGATGAGGGGTAGAAAATACAAGAGAAAGATTGGCCCTTTAATCATCATTGATAAAGACGAAGGAATCGTGAAGGCTTGCAGGAATTTACTCGGTGTGGATGTAAAAAATGTTAAAAGAATTACAGTTGAGGATTTGGCCCCAGGCTCAAACCCTGGCCGCTTAACAATATGGTCAAAATCATCAATAGAAAAATTGAGTGTTTGAGATGGATCCATATAAAATTTTGAAGTACCCGCACATGACAGAGAAGAGCATAAGTGTAGTTGAAAAAGAAAACAAGATAGTCTTCATAGTCGATAGAAGGTTCGATAAGGAAGATATTAAAAAAGCATTTGAAGAAGTCTTCAAGGTTAAGGTCGATAAGATTAACACGATGATAACCAGAGAGGGTAAGAAGAAGGCATTCATCAAACTTGAGAAGGAATATTCTGCAGCTGATGTAGCTGTTAAGCTTGGGATGATATAGAGTCCTAAAAATTGCCGTTTTAGATAAGTTTAAATCTCTTTCTTTTTATTCAGTTAACGATATTAATGTTAATGAAAAATATGGTTTCAAGTTCTAAGATTGATCTATCAAATTTCATGCTTCTACAAAAAATTACATCAATGAAAAGTCACTCGAGAAAGACAAAAGACTCGTCTTACGTGACTTTGAAAATTATACATGCAAAAGCGTCTAAGGACCAGGTTTTATAGGATTTTTTTGAGAATTAATGTTCTTAGATGAGCTTAGTGATTATTCTATATCGATTGATTAAAAAGACGTCTTAATCAAAAATTGACGTCTTTAGACTCTTTCCTAGTCATTCCTTTACAGGTTTGACACCACGTGGAGGTATTTAAAATACCCCATAAGGTGGTACAAAAAACAAGGGGAAGGACGATAGACATTTTTTTATTGTCTATCTTGCCTGCTGTATGAAGGTGGACGGCCAGGAAAAAAAGCTCTCCAACGTGAGGTAATGCCCGCTCCACTGGAAATGAAAAATGTTTCCACATCCTAAAAGGAGGAAATGAAAGAAATGCAAAAAACAAAAATAGCAATACAAGTAGCAACACTGATGATGTCAGTTATGATTGCAAGCAATTTCCTGGCAGCAATACCAGTTGCGACAGCGACTCCAATGAATGACGCTGAAATAAACGAAGCAACAAACGTGAACAAAGCCGATCTGATATACTATACAATCACCACTACTAATGGCAAAGAATTGCATACGTTTGAAATTGTCATAGAAAAAAATCGATTAACAAGAGCCAGACAAATGATAATGACCGAACAAATGAACGCACAAGATTCGATAATGGAAGTAGCCAATCAAATACATCTCACAGAAGAGCAAAAATCTACCATTCGTAATGCGACGTCTGTAAGAATCATGGCCGGAGACAGTTCATACGTAGATATAACGGGTTGGCTCATGTTATGGTGTTTACCCTATGGGGCCTTTTGCCACATGTACTTAACAACCATGGACGCGATAAACATAGATACCGCAATAAACGCAGCAATCGCATTGTTTGCTTTCCTAACCTTGGTACTCCTTGAAACGCTAGCGGGTGCATTTGTATGCGCAGTTGTTGCGCTAACTCTTGCTATGATCAAAGTCGACTATGGAGCGATGTACGGTACAGATCACAATGAAGACAACTCATTTGACGCATGGTTCGAAGTCACTTTCTATCAATTCGCTTGTAGTTACGCAATCATTTCAACTCGAAGATACCTGTGGCTGTGCACACCTGTCGGAGCATACATAATAAGAGACTATACTAAACCCCCACCAGAAATCAAGATCAAAGGATGCGGAGGATGCAGAGCATACGCGATATAACAATATGTTGACAAAGGTGGTCAAAAATGACTGAAAACATCATACCAACTCTCTTCCAACAAAATATGTGCCACGTGTACAACATCTGCTTGGTCATTACGGTATTCGTGCCTTTAGTAATCTGGTTCATGCACAAAAGGAATTCCAAATATATCTCCAGACGAAGAACAGCCATCGTCATTCAATGGATTCTCGAAATTATCCTTTCGATTGTCCTCGTTGCTAACATAATACTTGCAATCTCCTCAGGAGCATCTATGGAATACATCATGACTACAATCAACACCTACCGGGGGATGATAACCACATGGCTCATCTTCCTGCTATTCCAGTTCGGAATGACGTACCAATTCCACAGAAAATTGTCAGAGCGACTGTCTCAAAAACTTGTTCCATAAATTCTTTGATAACAGAAGACACAAACCCCTTTTTTTTGTTTTTATGTATAATGTATATAAAATAAAGTATATTATTTATATTCAGCAGGAAGGCTTAAATCCTTTTATCTTTAGTCACTTAATGGTATTGATGTTTACGGACATAGGAAAAATCAAATTTAGAATCCTAAAAAATTTCATTAGAAATTCTACTTATCAAATAAAACAGATCACTCGTGAAAAACCACTTAAGACTGACGAAAGATTTGTTAGTTTTGGTTTTGAAAATTTAAGATGTAAAAATAGTCTAAGAGTTCTATTTTTTTAGGGTTTTTAATGAACTAATTGCTCTTAGACGAGGGTAGCATAAGCTATATTCATCGCAAAAATTTTCTCGACTTAACTTAGAATTGAAGTCTTTACTGCTAATTCTGATTAGATTTCTTGTGAGACGTGCCCAGTAAACTCATCATTGGTTCGGCAAACTGGGACAGATACACGGCCGAAAAAGGAATGAGAAAAAATGAACAACAAAACGAAAATTGTCATAGAAATAGCAGCAGTTCTATTTTTTGCAATGTACAGCTATCGTATCAAGGACGTCAACATCTTCTACATCCCGATGACCTGCCCATTCTTAGCAATATCTTTAGTTGGCATAAACAAAGAATGGGGATCAAAAAAGCTAAAAAATGTACTCAGCTACTTAGCATCCATTGCACTGGTAGTGATTGTAACAATTAGTCTGTTTGTTGTAATACCAGTACACGCAACAATAACAATGACAGATCAATTCTATGACCCACTTGGATCTACAGATTCTTCATCGTTCGAACACGTAGGATCATCTGTTCTAGAATCTCCGGGTTGGACTGTAACTGGAGGTATGAGATTTCTAGCAACAGATTTGGACGGAAACGGAAAGTGTGACGACAATGACTTGAGCATGTTCCTAGCTTCCTATGGACAGAGTGGGGGATATGACTTCGACGGTAACGGGATATCTGACGAACTCGACCTAAGTATCATCTCAAAAACCTTAGATAAAAGCAAACATGTGTTACATGGATATTACAGCTGGTATACTGGTGGTCCTGGTGATTGGTACATGACAAGAAACATCGAAACTCACTGCATTCCAGCGTTAGTAGGATCTTACTTTGTATTTGGGTTCTGGTACTGTTGTGACACAATGTATGCGGTGAACGGTAGTTGCAGAGCAGAAGTTACGATGTACGATGGCGGCTCGCCATACACATTCGAAGGAGTTTGGACAGTACCAGTAACTAACAATTGGACGGCAGTTTATGTCAGGTGTTTCTCTTGGACAAGTGTACAATCAGTACAGGTCAAAATACACCTATGGAACATAAAGGCATTCATTGATTGCGCAACAGTCTCAAAACTCGAATACGATAAAAATGAAGGTGCATACGGTTCGTTGTCTGTAGGAATTAACATCTTCTCATACAGACAAGATCCAGGAATGACATTGGACGGTATAGTTCGTGCTATCCCGACACTATACGCAGAGGCTGCAAGTGGTTACAACATAAAATGGATAGAACTGAAGGTGACGTATATCTTTCACAATGGGGTATACAACCTGAACATACCCTACTGTGCACAGGGCAACGACAGAAGATACCAGGTAGATCCCGCAGCCCAAGAGCAAACAGAGAATGATCGATTGTTTGTTGCCGGTCTTATAATCCCCATCGTGGTCACGTCGGTTTTGACATTTGGTGTAGCAGACGTGTTCGAAGCCGCATTAGGTGGAACTATGTCAGTGATTTCAAGGTATGCAATCAGTACAACATTTGGTGCAGCTCTGAGGTTCGTTCTACCGCACTTTGCAAGTGACCCAGATCATCCTACAGCAAACGGTGGGAATCTAGGCGATACAGTCTGGGAACATTGGGGCTATAAAACATTAAGTTACAATGGGGCCTTTGAATTTGTTAACTCAGCAAACGCAGCGTATGACCTAGACTGGACATTCGACACGGATACTAGTGATTGGTTTGGAATTATCATAGAAGCCAGTGTTTGCTTTGCTGAGCCGGTGTATGTGCGCGGGGCAGTCGACAAATGGATACTAGAAGATCGAGCGACATACACAAAACAAGTCGCCATCGAAATCAATGCATGAGGTGGGATACATGGAAAACTGCAGTAGAAAAAATAAAGCATTGAGCGCCGGAGTAACGTTCTTACTGGGACTTATACTTGGATGCCTTTGTTTATTCTGGGGCTATCAATTTGCTGACCCGATGGTGATTTTCTTGGGATGGCTCTTAATAACGATGGGACTTGTGCTTGGCGTATTAGTTTACACTCGGGATTCACAACTCAAGAGACAACAAGGGACCAGAAAAGCATTCACTGCCTGCATCCTAGTTGGGATGATGTTGCTAGTAGGACTCTCAACAACAGGGACAACGAAAATCACGAATGCAGAAACGACACCAACTTTCAGTCCACCGGATGTGTTCAATACAACTCTTCAAATGTCAACTAATGTTTCAGGGTTTGGAGAGTATTTAACGACATCGGCACTCGAAGTGAATCAGGGGGATGTCTTTACTATACAGATAAGTGTAGACAATGCTAATGATCTATACTGCTGGTGCCTTAGCGTACAATGGAATGAACCAGTACTGAACATTTACAGCATTACAGAGGGACCATTGCTTATAGGATATAACAGGATCTTCACGTATGGAGAGCTTAAATCGGGTTATCTCATAGCGTTGACAGAATGTAGAAAAGGCGATGTTCCAGGAGCAAGTGGCAACGGTGTTATAGCTTGGATTAGTTTCTATGCTAATACCCCAGGAAGCGCATCGATATCATTGTATGATGCTAGATGGATCGAAGGAACCACATTGGCAAGGTACAATTATCCGTCAGTGAGTCCTTTACAAGTCATTGTAAACCCAAGACCACCAGATCCCGGAACACCAAGCGGTGGCGTTGGCGGCGGCAAGATGCCCGTGCTATGTTAACATTAAATGACAGAAAAGTGTTGAGTGTTTGCATCCTTGCTAGCATGATACTGACGGGGTTCTTGGCAACAACCGAGACAACGAAAATTACTAATGCAGCAATGGCATCAAGGCAAAAAGAAAAAAACACTGCTGACTCATTCCCCATTTTTTTTCCAAAAATAATATATATACAATAAAGTTTATACTTTATAGCAAGAATTAATAAAATAATCATAAACCATTAATTTCTGATTTTTAAAAAAACTCTTTTAGAAACGTTTAAATCCTTTTATCTTTAGTCACTTAATGGTAGCGATGTTAAAAGGAATGCTCATTTTATCTTATCGAAGAGGGTTTTCAAAACTCATGCTTATATCAAAAACTAAATTGCGGATGAAAAGTCACTCGAGAAAGGCAAAAGACTTGCTTTATGTGACTTTGAAAATTACAGGTGCAAAAGCGTCTAAGGACCAGGTTTTATAGGATTTTTTTGAGAATTAATGTTCTTAGATTAGCTTAGTGATTATTCTATATCGATTGGTCGAAAAGATGTCTTCACTAAAAAGAGTATCTTTAGACCATTTCACAGTCATCAACATAATTGGAGAAGGCGAAAGAGTCGAAAACGGAAAACCGAGGAGACAGTGATGACAACTGAAGAGAAAGGAGAAGCACAGAAAGTCATGGGAAAAGCCCTTGACAGGCTATCTCCCTAAGGGATAGAGAAAGGAGGCAATATAAGCAAAAGGAGGAAAAAAGACTTGAAGACAAAACCCATAGTATGTGCTGCCCTGATAACCCTTGCTGTTTCATTGGTTCTACTACCAGCAGCCCAAGCAAGACCAGTTACAGAAGAAGACTTTCTAGAATCGAAGATGTCATATGGATTCAGAAGCTACCTCAGAAGACTGGGTATTAGCGAGTCACTGATATACAACCCGTCTGCAAAGCAGATACTGAACAATCTGTTCATAAAATTCATCGACGAGAACCCAGAGTATCACGAATATCTGCAAAGATACGACGCAATCCAAAACCAGAGAAGGAAACCAATTCAGATGCCAGACTTCGGTAAGTACAGGATGACAATAGGAAGATTGTTGAGAATCTTCAACACTACGATCGACGACAGTGAATACAGGGTGGAAGTCAGAGAAGCATTCTTGCAGAAGGATACTGAAGTCATCAGCGTCGTGAAAACAACGTTCTACGGAAACGGACAAGTCATCGATCCTTGGATCTACATACACATCGAGTCCTTGAGATGGTGGATTTTCACCTATGGCGAAGACGATTCAATCTACGTGCACTTCCAGACAAACGTAAATGGAATCAACGAAGCCGCCACGTTCAAAGGGAAAGTCAATGAATATGCGCTGACAGCAGGTATTCTCGGCGTAATCCTCGGAATAATCGTTGCAGTAGCAGGAGGCGGACCAGTAGGAGCAATCGTCCCAGGTGTCACGACATACGCAGCTGGCTGGATTGTCAACTCAATCAACACAGGCTACGATCCAGTAAACGGAATAAAGATATGGTTTTTGAACCACTATCTTTATACACAGATTGGTTCAACAATTTCATTGTACACATGGTGGTGGTGCAACCAACAGTGGCACAAATCCTTTCCAGCGCCGTTCTTGGACTTCCTCTCGTGGTCGATGTACCTATCTTTTCTGCTGAGTCTAGTGATACGTGCAATAGGAAACAGAGTGGGCTTCGACCGATGGGTGCAGGCAGGTGTCTACCGTGGTTAGCCGAATGATACAGGCCCTGATAGTGCTAGCTACCGCAGCAGTGTGCATAGGAATACCATTGTGTCTTTTCTACGCAATAGGACTCCCAACAATCGAAACTCTTCTCATGCTAGGGACAATGGGTACAGCAGCATGCATAGTGCTTCCATGGTATCTGAAGAAGCAAAGGAAACAATAGTAGATCACTATTCAGTGCAGACATTGCAAACAAAGACTTCTCTACACACCCTTTCTTTTTTTATTTTTCTAAAAATAATATATATACATTATAATATATACTATTAATAAAAATATATTTAAAAACAAAACAGTAGAAGTTTTAAATAATTATTTAAAATAAGAAGAATAATTCACTTAAGTGATATAATGGGAAAGAGGATAATATCGAGAGCGAGAGGTAAAGGTGGACCTAGATATAGGGTTCCGTCTCATAGGTATGCTGGAAGAGTTGAGTACAATTTATCCAAAGCTATTTCTACTGGTTTAGTTGTTGACATAATTCATGATCCTGGTCGTAATGCTCCTCTTGCTGTCATAGAATTTCCTGACAAATCAAGAAGATTGCACATCGCCCCTGAGGGCTTAAAAGTCGGTGATGTTATCAACTACTGGTCTGGTTTTAGTCTAGGCAGTGTGTTGCCAGTTGGTAATATGCCAGAAGGCACAAAAGCATTTGGGATAGAAACTTTCCCTGGTTCTGGTCCGAAGATATGTAGGAGCTCGGGAAGTTTTGCGATAATCGAAGGTAGAGTACAAAATAAAATAAGAGTAAGATTCTCCTCTGGAAAAATAAAAAAAATGGACGAGAAATGTCTCGCTACTGTAGGCGTGCCGGCTGGTGGTGGTAGAAAAGAAAAACCATGGGTTAAGGCTGGTAGGAGATGGTATGCAATGAAGATTAGAGGCAAACTTTTCCCAAGAACAAAAGGTGTGGCAATGAACCCCGTTGATCATCCTTTTGGTGGAAAAACTAAACCAGGTATGAGCAAGTCCGTATCGAGGAATGCACCGCCAGGGAGAAAAGTTGGTGCTATATCACCAAGGAGAACGGGTAAGAGGAAGAGATAATGGCAAAGATATTCAAGTTTAGAGGTAAAAGTTTAGAAGAATTGAAAAAGATGAGTTTGGAAGAATTTTCAAAAATATTAACGAGTAGGGAGAGAAGGACTTTGTTGAAAGGTTTAACGGAAAGACAAAAAAAACTCTTGGAAAAAATCAAGGAAGATCCGAATAAGTTTCATAAGACGCATGAAAGAGATATGGTTATTCTACCAGAGATGATTGATGTAAAATTAGGTATCTACAACGGCAAGGAATACAAAATTGTTGAGATAACTCCTGAAAAAATTGGACGTAGACTTGGTGAATTTGTCATGACAAGAGGGAGAGTTATGCATTCCGCGCCTGGTGTGGGTGCAACAAGAGGAAGCAAACATATCCCATTAAAGTAAGTGAAGAGAATGACGAAGACAACAACTGCATTGAGACCAACAGCAAGAGTTTCTCTGAAAGATGCTGTGAAGATATTCAGGAATATAAGGAATAAAAACGCTGAAAAAGTGAAGAATCTGTTGAATGATCTAATAAACCAAAAAAGAAACATTGAAGGAAAATATTACACTGGCGCTTCGAAAGAAATATTAAGTTTGATAGAAGAGGCAGAGAATAATGCAGACTCTTTAGGGTTGGATAGAGAAAAGTTGTTTGTAAAAGAAGCTGTTGTAAGCAAAGCATTAACATACATGTTACCAAAAAGTAGATGGAGTCACAGAGGCAGGAAAGCTAAAATCTGTCAACTTAAAATAACATTGGGGGAAAGATAATGGCAATAGAAAAGCATTTCGTTAAAGAGGGAATAAAAGAAGCTCAAATAGAAGAATTCTTAAGAGAAAAGTTTGATAAGGCTGGTTATAGTCATATCGAAATCCAAAGAACTCCGCTCGGAACAAGAATTATAGTTTTTGCTAACAGACCTGGTATAGTTATTGGTAAATCTGGATCGAGGATAAAGGAGATAACAGACGAAGTTCAAAGACGATTTGAACTTGAAAACCCGATGTTGGATGTAAGAGAAACGGAAAACCCATTCTTAGATGCACAAGTTGTTGCTGGAAGAATTGCGAAGAGTTTAGAACGAGGTGGGTTTTACAAAAAAATTACAAACTATTATTTAGAGGAAATTATGAAAGCCGGCGCAGTTGGGACAGAAATAAGAGTTGGCGGTAAACTCGGGGGAGAAAGAGGGAGGTTCCACAAATTCAAGAAAGGTTATATCCAACATTCTGGCTACTATGCGGATAATGTTGTCGATAAAGGTCAAGCTGTTGCTGTGCTAAAGCTTGGAGTAGTTGGTATTCAAGTCAAGATATTAAAAGACCTTCCTGAAGTCGCGATGAAGATTAAAGAAGAAAAGGTTGAGAAAGTTGAGGATAAAAGAATTGAGAAAACTTAATGATGAAGATCTAGAGAAAAAGTTAAATGAATTAAAGTTAGAATTATTAAAGGAAAGGGGTAATGTTGAAATGGGGGGAAACGTTAAAAACCCCGGAAGGATAAGAATTATCAGAAGGGACATTGCCCGTATATTGACATTAAAGAGGGAAAAGGAAAAGAAGAAATGAGTGAAGAAATCTGCCCAACGTGTGGGTTACCCAAGTCTCTTTGTGTGTGTGAAGTAATCGAGAGAGAGGCAAAAACAATAAAGATATACACGACGATGAGAAAATTCGGTAAACTGACAACAATCGTTGTGGGTATAGACGAAAAATCCGCAAGGTCTGTTTCTAAAGAATTGAAAAGAAAATTAGCATGCGGAGGAACTTTTAAGGAAGGGAAAATAGAATTACAGGGAAATCATAAAGCGAGAACGAAAAAAATACTCATCGATATGGGATACGGAGAAGATCAGATAGAAATAAGTTGATTCACAATAAATTTTTATGCCTATAACACCACAGAACTTGGTTAGACATGAGTTGATGGGTCTAAATGTAGAAATAAAGGGGAGTAGCAATAAATCACAGAAGGGTTTAACAGGAAGGATTATTGGAGAAACTTATTCAACCATAAAAATAAAAACTGATAGAGGAGATAAAGTTATACCTAAGGATGTAGCAATATTTATATTTACATTACCAAATGGAACGAAAGTTCAGGTTGAAGGTAAAATATTAATTGGGAGACCTGAAGATAGGATTAAGAAAAAACTGCCAAGATGGTGAATGAATGAAAAAAAAGGAGAAGAAGACTAAGGACATCGGGTACGACGTGAAACCCCCAGAAAAAGAATGTCAAGATCCTAAATGTCCGTTTCACGGGAAGTTACCTGTAAGAGGAAAAATATTAGAGGGAAAAATAGTATCGAATAAGATGCAAAGCACGATTGTCGTAGAGAGGGATTACTTGCATTATATTCCTAAGTATGAAAGATATGAAAGAAGGCACAGTAGAATATCTGCTCATAAACCCCCGTGTATTGATGTAAAAAAGGGAGATAAAGTTAAGATAGCAGAATGCCGTACTCTGAGCAAGACAAAACACTTTGTTCTTATAGAGGTTATGGGCACACATTGAAAAATTATTAAAATAGATTGTTTCCAATAATTAAATTATGAAACCGAAAGATGTGGTAATGATTACTGCCGCAATAATCGTTATTATAGCAATCATATATGTTTTCTGGTCTTTGATAAGCTTGATCATGAAATTCTCATCTTATTGATTTCTAAAAAAGAATTTAAATTTGTGTATGAATAACCAATAGTATTTTGATTGACATGAAACCGATAAAAGCAAGGGCATCAAGAGGAATTCCAGTTGGAGCATACATAGAATGTGCAGATAATACTGGAGCGAAGAAATTACAAGTGATATCCGTATTTGGGTATAAAGGAAGGAGAAGAAGGAAGCCTTCGGCAGGAATAGCAGCCGTAGTAAACTGTTCTGTGAAGGAAGGCACGGTTAAATGGAGAAAACAGGTTGTTAGGGCTATCATCATAAGACAGAAGAAGGAATTTAGAAGACCGAACGGCCTAAGGGTTCACTTTGAAGATAATGCGGCTATTATGATCAATGAAAAGGGCGAACCCGTCGGTACTCAAATCAAAGGCCCTATCGCTAAGGAAGTAATTGACAGATTCATGGCAATAGGTAAAGTAGCCAGTATAGTGGTATAAATGTTGGACGATGAAAAAACCTCTTTAACAGTTTGCCTGATTGGTATCACGGACGGTAATAAAATTCTTTTAGTTAAAAGGAAGAGAGACCCCTACTATGGATATTGGGGTCTACTCGGTGGTAGACCAATTTTTGGAGAAAAAGTTTATGAAGTAGCAAAAAGAGAAGTTATGGAAGAAACGGGGTTTTCAATAAAGAATAACATGACAATTAATGGCACTTATTCTGAGATATTATTGAATGGTAAGAACGAGCCAAAGGAACATTTTCTTTTTGTGACTATTAAAGCAGAGTTGAATAAAAATTTAGAAAGAAAGAAAGAAACAGAAGATACAGACATTGAAGATTTTAAATGGTTTGATCTTCCTATTAATGAGAAAAATGCAAAAAAAATAATACCAACAGATTTGATAATGCTTAATAATTTCAATTCCAACAAACTTATCTTCAAAGAGTTTGTGATGAAAGAGAATGGAAATGAATTAAAAATAGTAGATGTGATATGAGATGAAATTCTGGTCAAAAAAATGGAAATCTTCGAAAAAACCGGGAAAGCAGAGGAAGTATGTTTATCATGCCCCGTTACACGTTCGTCACAAGTTCCTTTCTGCTCATTTATCCAAAGAATTGAAAGAAAAATACAGTCGAAGATCTTTTCCTGTTAGAAAGGGTGATGAAATCGAGGTAATGAAAGGTAAATTCAAGAAAAAGACCGGCAAAGTGAGTAGAGTCAATCCGATAAAGTTAAAAGTTTACATTGACGGTATTACGAGAAAGAAAGTGGATGGTTCAGAAGTTCAAGTTCCATTCCATCCGAGTAAATTAAAAATTATCAATTTAAACCTCGAGGATAAAAAGAGATTAGAGGCTTTAATAAGAACTACAAAAAAGGAGGAAAAACATGGCAAGGCTGAAGAGGCTCATGGCACCAGAGTTTTGGAAGGTGCCAAAGAAGAGAAGAAAATGGGTAGTGAGCCCAAGACCAGGTCCTCACAAAAAATTTGAATCCATTCCGCTTCTGATCATCATTAGGGATGTATTGAAACTAACTGATATTGGAAAGGATGCCAAAAAAATCATCAAAGCTAAGGAGATATTTGTCGATGGAAAGCCTAGGAAAGATTACAAATATCCTGTTGGCCTGTTCGACGTTGTGGAAATTCCTAAAGTCGGAAAACAATACCGTATAATTCCTACTCATGTTGGTTTGGACGTAATAGAAATTCCTAAAAATGAGACGAAGGTGAAACTTTGCAGGATAAACGGGAAGACGATAATCAAAGGTAAGAAAATCCAGTTGAACCTTCATGATGGAAGATGTTTGATCGTCGATGAAAAAGAAAAGGCAAAAAAAACAGAGAAGGATTCTTACATGACAGGAGATTCTTTGCTGATTGAATTGCCTGATCAAAAAATTGTGGAACATGTTAAAATGGAAAAAGGTGTTTTGGGTATAATCACAAGGGGATTGAACAAAGGGGACATTGCTCATATTAAAGAAGCCATTACCACTAGAAGCAGAGAACCAAACAAAGTCATATGTACAAAGGATGGAAAAGATTTTGAATCAATAATGGATTATGTTTTTGTTGTCGGGAAGGAAAAGCCTCTGATAAAAATAAAGTGATTCTATGAAAGAAAATCCTATGAGAGAAATCAGAATCGAAAAGGTTACTTTAAACATGGGTTGTGGTACTGACAATGATAAGTTAGAAAGAGGGAAGAAGCTCTTTGAAACGATATCAGGACAAAAGCCTTTAGTTACTATAACTAGAAAAAGGACTACTTTTGGAATAATAAAGGGAAAACCCATCGGAGTTAAAGTCACGATGAGAAAAGAAAAGGCAAAAAAATTCTTGGCAGCTGTGTTATCTGCAATAGATAATGAATTGAAGGAAGAACAAATTAATGATGACAACTTCTCGATTGGCATAAAAGAGTACATAGATTTACCTGATGTTCAATACGATCCAGAAGTTGGAATATTAGGGTTTGATGTTTCTGTAACCTTAGAAAGACCTGGGTTCAGGATAAAAAGAAAAAAGAGTGGACGAGCTAAAATAAGCAAAAAGCATAAAATTACAAAAAACGAAACAATAGAATGGTTAGTAAAGAATTTTGGGGTGAAAATTGTTGGAAGGATATGATGATTTTTGGATCTACGAGATGGCCACAAAATTGACTGGAGTTATTTTTAGAAAGGCGTTGATGGAAGATAGTTTTGAGAAGGTTTATGAAAGAGTCTTTGTACAAATATCAACCAAATTTTTTGAGGATGATGTCCACATTCTTGAGATATTTGGAGATGTAGGTGGTTGATTGAAGAAGACTGATCTGAAGTTTGGTAGGGGTTCTGTTAGTTGCAGAAGATGCGGAAGGTATGGCGGTGTTATTCGTAAGTATGGACTAAATTATTGCAGACAATGTTGGAGAGAAGTTGCTAAAAAGATGAGCTTTAAAAAATACAATTAGGATCAAATGTTGGAAATAATTCTTCTTTTAGTCGCTTTCGTTGGTTCTGTTTTAGCTTCATATTTTGATCTAAAGACGACTGAAATTCCTGATAAAATTCCTTATGCTATGATGATTATTGGCATTGCTGGCAACTTAATCAAATCATATCTCGCTTGGAGTTACTGGCCTTTTTTGTTATCGATGATAGTCGGTTTAGGTTATTTAGGGTTTGGGTTTGTCATGTATTTTTTGGGACAATGGGGCGGAGGAGATGCAAAAATACTCTCTGGCATAGGCTTTCTGTTGCCAAGTTTACCTTCTCAATTTAATACAAAAGATCTATTTTTTCCATTCCCTTTAAGTTTCTTTTTCAATGTTTTCTTAATCGGAGCAGCTTACATGATATTTTATGCTTTAGTAATTTCTATAATCAACAGAAAAATTTGGTCTATATTTTTAAAGGATCTTAAAGCCAATGCGAGAATGATACTAATTTTTAATTTTTTATTGATTTTATGCTTGCTCGTTTTCGGGTTCTTTTTAGTCAAATATTATAATTTCCTTCGTATGTTTGATGTAATGAAACTTGGCGTCGTGGTTATTTTCGCATGGGTGGGTTTCTTTATTTTGTGGAAATTTGTCAAAGTTGTTGAAGAGATCGGGTTCAAGAAAAAAATACCTATTTCTGAGTTGAAAGTGGGTGATGTTCCAGTTGATTATAAAATATGGGAGGGCATAACAGAGAAAGAATTGAAAAAAATTAAGAGTTCTGGTAAACAGCAAATCTGGATTAAAGAAGGTGTGAGGTTTGCTCCTGCTTTTCCTCTGGCTTTAATTTTTACGGTTTTAATCGGAGACGGGATTGTCTGGTTCTTGAAATTGTATATTTGAACCTTCATATAATCCCTTTTCAAATTGATAAAAAATACCTCTTAATTGTTGTATCTGGGGGAAAAATTGATTTCTCGTTTTTTCAAATTTATTTGCTAATGTTTTTTGATTATAATTTCTTTGAGTCCAATCTTTGGCATCTTTTTTCATTTTTTCAATTATTGAAGAATTCTCCTTTATCCAACCCATATATTCATCACAAGTTCTTTGTAAATCAGGATTTCTTCTACATAAATCAATAAAAAAATTTATCCAACAGAAAAGATTATCGAGATCTGTTTTATATCTCTCCAAGTTAAACGATTCTTCTTTTGTCTTTAATATTCCATTAAGAAGTTCCAACGGGGTTTTTCCATATTCTTGCAATCTTTCAGAAACAGAATAATGATCTCCCTTATAAATAATTGAATATCCTCTACTTTCGTTTATAATCCTGGGGATTGATTCAACAGTTATTGTGGTTTGCACTATCAGTCACAGGTGTTCCTTTTTTATAATATTTTTAATTTAATGATGTATACATTTAAACTTTATGTCAATAATTAAAAAGAATTTAGATAAAAATGAATCAATGTTTTTCTAATATTTCAATCTCATTCATGAATGGTCTCAAAACTTTTGGGATTGTCACAGAACCATCTTTTTGTTGTAATTGTTCTAAGATAGCCATCATCGTCCTGCTTGTAGCGAGTGCTGTGTTGTTTAAAGTATGTACAAACCCTGCCGGTGCTTGTCCTTCTTTTTCCCTAAACTTTATATTCAGTCTTCTTGCCTGATAATCTGTGCAATTGGAATTAGAACCAACTTCCCTGAATTGGCCATCAGTCATCCAAACTTCTATGTCATACTTCTTTGCTGCAATTATTCCTATATCTCCAGTACAAACATTGACGACTCGATAATGTAAACCTAAACTTTGATAAAGTTCCTCGGAATTTTTTTGTAATTCTTCGTGAAATTTCCAGGATTGTTCTGGCAAGCAAAAAATGAATTGTTCTACTTTATTGAACTGATGCATCCTGAACAAGCCTTTTGTATATTTTCCATGAGCACCAACCTCTCTCCTGAAGCAAGGGCTGATGCCTACAAATTTTATAGGTAAATCTTTCTTATCGATAATTTCGTCCATGGACATAGCAGCCATAGGGTGTTCTGAAGTAGCTATAAGGTATAAATCTTCGTTTTCTATCTTGTACAATTGATCTCCAAAGAATTCTAAATCTGTCACCCCTAAGTAAGGTTCTCTGTGCATCATAAAAGGAGGTTCTATCAGTGTATAGCACTTTTTCATCAAGAAGTTTATTGTGTATAATTGAATTGCATGATCCAACAGGACCAGTTCTCCCTTGAAATAAAAGAAACCATGACCGGCTATTTTAGCGGCTCTCTCAGCATCAATAAATCCCAAATCGATGGCAATATCTAAATGATTCTTTGGTTTGAATTCGAATTTCGGAGGTTTACCCCAAATCCTGACGACAACATTATCGTGTTCATCTTTACCGTAGGGAACCGATTCATGGAGTATGTTCGGCAATTTCATTATAATAGAATTGGATTTTTTTTTATAATATTCAACTTGTATTTCCAATTTTTTTATCTTGTCTGGTATTTCTTTTACTTCCTTTAATTTGACACTAACATTCTTTCCTTTTTTTTTCAATTCAGCTATTTCTTGCGTGATGATGTTTCTCTTTTGTCTTAAGTCATTCGCTTCTTGAATTAATTCCCTCCATTTTTTATCATATTTCAGAAGGTCGTCTACCCATTTTATCTTTTCTTCGTCTCTTCTTTTTTTCAAATCATTCTTGACGATTTCTGGATGCTCACGAATTATTTTTATGTCAAGCGTCTGTAAAACCCCCTAATTAATAAATTTTATTTTATGTCTTTAAATTTAAACAAAATATGGTTTAATGTCATTTAGTGATATTTTTTATATCTCGAAAACTAAGAATTTATTATGAAGGCGATATCGACTATAATAGCAACGATTCTTCTCCTCTTGATAACAGCTAGTTTGGCTGGTTCAGCATACGTTTTCTTAGGTGGCGTATTGACAGGGAAGACTTCAAAAATGATATCTTTACTGGATGCGCAATGCAACGGTACAGCTATAACAATAGTTATTTCCAATGACGGTACGGACACTGTGAAATCGAATGAACTAAAAATCCTCATCAACAACAAAGCTGTTGGAAATTTCGGCCAGGATTTAAACCCACGCGAATCAAAGGTAAACATCACGACGAATGGGACAGGAAGTGCAAACATATTAGTAAAAGGCTCAAACGTATTAATGGTAGCATCTCCGAGCAATTCAATCAGAACGAACATTTATTGCTAAAACATAATTTTCTTATCTTTCTCTTACTAAATTATATTAAGGTGTTTTTGATGAAGGATAAGAAAGCGCTGATAGAAGCAGCTTTATTCGTCTCAGAAATTCCTTTAGACTTAAATGCATTATCAAAGATTTCTGGAATAACTTCAACAGAGTCGTTAAAAGAAGTGATGGAAGAAATAAAAAAAGATTTGAATGATACTGCTCACGGCATAGAACTTGCTTTAACAGCAGAAGGTTATCAGTTTCAAGTAAAAGACCAGTTCTTGGATAAAGTGGCTAACTTGACGACTTATTCTGACATATCTAAGGGGGCTTTGAGAACTCTGAGTTTGGTAGCTTTAAAGGGTTCGATTCTGCAATCTGAGGTTATCAAGATTCAAGGTAATAAAGCTTATAATTACATCAAGAATCTAGAAAAAAAGAAATTGATTAGGGCAGAAAAAGCAGGGAGGACAAAAAAAATAAACACAACTAAGGAATTCGAAAAGTATTTCGGCAGAAGTTTAGATGAAATAAAAGAAAAGTTGAAAAGTCAAGAATTGCCTCAATCAGTAAACGTTACCAATACTGAATCTTCTTAAATCAACAACATTCTATAGTTTAGATTCCGAATACCGGTTTAAAAAAATAATAATAAGAATATCTTCCTGCGTAGATTATTAATGTAGTTTGAATAAGTTTTCCTATAAGACAAGCGAAGTAAAACTTTTTCTTTTTATAATGTGCAGAACCTGCCACTACTCCCACTATATCATCTGGTAATGGAGTTAATGTAAAAAATAATATGGTCAAAAAACTGCTTTTTTTGAACCATTTTTGGGCAAATTCAAAGAGTTTGAAGTACTTCGTATTTTTTATCAATTTACTCGCGCCAAAGCCGATGATATAACTGACAAAATCCCCAAGTGCTGCCCCAAAAGATGACGATATAATTAGAAGAATTGGATTATAGATAGGAGTTGCGCCCATCGCATAGATTAACGAATAATACGCGGCATTGAGAAAAATTGAAGATGTGCCGAGTGCAGATATAATGAATATACCAATATATCCCAGATTAGCTAGGTTTGCATACAACTCGTAGACAGATAGCATTTAAAATTTTATTGGTTTGGAATAGGATAAGTTTATCTAATATTGGACGTTTATGCAGAGGGTGAGATTCGAACTCACGAACCGACTAACGGACAGGAGCCTCAGTTTCGCATTATCATCCTGCGCCTTTGACCTGACTTGGCAACCCCTGCTCACTAAAACCTTAAGTCTAAAAAAATTTATCTTTATTAAGATATAAATGAGGTTTGAAATAATAACCCTGTCTGTCACTGTAATAATTTTATTGGTACTCATTTTCTTTAAAAGACAACCCGTTAAGTATACTAACGTTAAAATCGAGGATACTGAAATAAGAGCAGAGATAGCAAACACCTTTGTAAAACGAACTAAAGGTCTCATGTTCAGAAAAAATTTACCAGAAGACGAAGGGATGCTGTTCATTTTCGATGAGGAAGGTTATTATAATTTTTGGATGATGAACATGAGTTTTCCGATTGATATTATTTGGATCAATAAAGAAAAGGAAGTGGTCGACATAATAAAAGAAGCCCGACCATGTGGATTGACGTGTTCAGGTTATAAACCAAAAGAAAAGTCTATGTATGTGCTAGAAGTTAACGCAAATTTTACAGAAAAACATAGCGTAAAAGTTGGATCATCTTTAAAATTCGAATTGAATTCTTGAAGATAATGGGATTACCTTAATAACAACTTTCTTAGGACGCCGGGTTTAAGGACTAAAGCCATGATTATAACAGCAATAATCGGTGAAAAAAAATATATCAAAATGAACAAAAGTGAAGAACTTCCAGAAAAGGGTAAATTTACAAAGACTTTTTCTATGTTTTTAAAAAAACTCGTGTAAAACCAGTAAACTGTATAATCAGGACTTGTTCCAACAAGAGATTCCATGTTCGTTATTAACATTGTCCCATCAGGACCAATTATGTAAGGGGGTTCAAACATATCTATGACAAAACTTACGAACAACCATGATGTGAGTCCTCCCCTGATTACGCCCTTTAAATTAATTTCATGTTTCAATGTGTAACTCATAGGTGTGCCCAGGACTACGAAAGTGAATAGCATTACACCAAAATTATACAAAGAATATTGCAAAGGTGGTATTAAATTTAAAAACCAAGCAGAGAGCATTAATCTTGGGGCGATAAAGATTATCCATACGAATGCAAAGGATGAAAGACTGCCTATAGCAATCCATTCATCTCTGGTTATTTTAAAATCTGGAACTTTAGTTTCTTCCAATTCTATCACTTTTGAGACATCAAATCTAATATTTCGAATATCGACCTGATTGCCAAAAATTCTGTGATTTTATTATTCTCTATAGGTTTCAAACAAGTTAAATCTAACCCCACTATTTTTCCATAAGTTGCATTAATTAACTGAGAGAACTCTTTGAATGATACACCATTTGGTTCTGGATGATGCACTGCGGGAGCTATAGACGGGTCGAAAACATCAATGTCAATACTGACGTAAAGTTTAGAATCTTTTGTAAAATTTTTCAATTTTTCTTCTGTTTCTTTCGGGTTATTCTTGATTTGGTTTGGAGTTATATACGAGATTCCATTCTTTTGCATAAAATAAAATTCATCTTCGTCACAAGATCTTATTCCTAACAGTAATATGTTTTTAGGTTCAAAGAATTCACAAGTTCTCTTCAGCCAAGTTGCATCATTTATTTTCGGATTGAATTTTATACCTTTTACAAAATCCAAATCTCTTATTAAATCATCTTCATACTCATTTTTTAAATCACAGTGTGCATCGAAAACGAGTAATTTCACGTCTTTGAATGCCTTTAATGAATAGAGAGTTAATAAATGACCTCCACCCAGAACCAAAGGGGTTTTTTTATCATTAAGAATTTTTTTTGTGTTTTCTGTTATATCATCCAATTTTTTTAGTTTCAAATCGCCTATATCAAAGATTTTTGTATTTTCGAGTAAGTTTCTTTTTTTATCCAAATCAAACGGTTCAACCATGTCGCTGACTTTTCTTAAAGCAATCAAACTTTTCTTAGAACCACTGCCCAAAGGGACACCGAATGTTATGACGTCTGATTCTTCTTTAGTAAATAAATCGCAGATAAATTTTTGAGACATAGTAATCTAGTGTGTAATGAAAATTTAAAATATCATGACTTACTAGGTTGAGCCCATCACATGGTTGCAATCAGTTTTCATCAGACCACAGTTTTTAGCATCAGGAGGTGTTATTGTTTCACCACAACAATGATTATCATGCCAATAGAAGAACTCACTGTATGTCGAACACGGAGTTATTACGGTATCAAACATGTTACTTGGTCCTTGATCTAAGTCATAATCCTCATTCCAATTAGTATTCTTACACATTCTGCATACGTCCATTAGCTTGGCTTTGCATTGATACATTGATAGGGTCTTGGTTGTAGCAGCTTTGTAAATTAAATAAGCCATTATAGCGATTACTAATATGCCTATAAGAATTAGAATCGTAGTTTCAGTTGCAATTCCCTTTTTCATATTTGTCATCTGGGTTATTCAATACCAAAAATCTTACAAGCGGATGTTTGGTTCATTTGATTGCAATAAGCAGGACAAGGAGCAGGACATCTAAAAATTGAAAATTTTGGATAAGATGAACACTCATCAATGAGTTGGAAGAAGGGGGCGTCTATCGGATTTCCACGATTAGGCCATGAAGACCAGTCTCCATTTTTACACATTACACATACTTCAGTTAACCTAGATTGACAATCCCTTTCAGAAATAATTCGGCCACTGGCATAACGATAAATTAAGTAGACGACTATACCAGCAACTAAAATACCTATTATGAGCAACATTATAGTGTTTATTGCTATTCCTTTTGTCACATTGTTTATTTAGGATTTAGTTAATAAAAATCCATTTTAATGTCCAAAAAGAACCTAAATTATTCTGAAAGAATTCGAAAAAAATCTATCTGATTGTTTTTGGTCATTTCTCTTTAAATTAAGCTTTTAATTTAGATTTTTTTGAATTAATTTCAGGGAATAAGAAGCCTACAAAACCACAATTCAGACATTTATAAGGTTTGGGAAATACACCCATGCCATATAAAGGGCCTCCTTTAACATCTCTACTTCCACATCTTGGACAAATTTTTATCCACTTTTCAATTTTCTTCTTCACAATCAATTTCTCTATTCCTAAGAACAAAAATCTATCTGATTTTTTGGGTTATGATATTAACCCAAGAACGATCATTATCCCAAAGATCATAAACAAGGACTGGGAAGTAAAACCATTTCAACTACTACAAAGTTGGAATAATTTCATTTTGTATTTATGAATAATATAATTTAATATGCCACCAATTATTCCAGCCAGAACTATATGGATAAGAACTTGAAACGGAGTAGACCGAAAAACAATATAAGTTGATATATAATCAGCAATAAAGACTACAACAAAGCCCTTTAAAAATTCCATTATATGTTTTTTATTTCTACTTCTTTCCTTCACCTAATACCTCTTTTTTTATTGTCTTTTCTAATATATTCTTTCTATTTCCAGAACAAAAATCTATCTGATTAATACTTAAAAAGGTGCTCCCGCAGAACTGTCTAATAGTGGTTAACTATTTAGGGATTTACTATTATCTTAAAATCCATTCTTTTCAATCCCCAGAATTTCAATTATTTATCTAATCCCTTCATTTTTTTTGACTTATCCTTTTTAGATAAATATTCCCAAGCAATTCCTAATGTAAGCCAAAAAGCTGCTGCTCCATAGATATCATAAAGGGGTCGATTATAATTCAAAAATTCTTCTATAATACTTACTATAGAAGTTACAAGAACTGCAATTAAAAATGCTTTTACACCAATAGGAATTTTCATATCTTCCTAAAAAAACTATGAATCGTGTTCTTTTAAATCTATCAAGAAACTTAAAATCAATTCTTTTTGTATTTGTTGCCGTATGATAAGGATGAAAATCATCGAAAGTGTCATTTTTTATCAAAATACTAAAAAGGCATTGACAGAATACAGTATCAAATTATGAATTAGGTAACGATTTTATCAAATATTTGATAAAAATCTATCTTATTCTTTGGATTATTTTTTCCTATGATAAATTTGTCTGAAATAGTTTAATTCTTCTTGACTCGATGCTAATAGAAGATACCAACATTTATAAGGCTCATGATGACAGTGGTCGCTACACTCCGGGTTTATTATAATGTCCTTCAATGCACAGTAAGGTATTGGTCTTGAATTGTTCATGTGTTTTCAATTCGCGCTATATATGTTTGATTATTGATGCTTCAGTCCATTTATTTTTAACGTATTAATGCTTTTATTTAAGAATAATAAAAAATTGATTTTCTTACTATTCTAACTCTTCCCCAGAACAAAAATCTATCTGATTCTGGGAGTATGCGACCAGAATACCTCACTCCACATTTTTAGATAAATGTTTTCCATGAACAATTTTTGTCTTTCCACGATTGTATGATTTCGTAGACTTCCAGTGTTTTTCATGTTTTTCCTTATCTTTCCTTTTCTTTTTTCCCATTTTATCACATATTATTCTTTACTGTCTCAAGAACAAAAATGTATCTTTCCCTATGAAAGTTGCTCCCGCAGGGATTTGAACCCTGGTCCCAAGCTCGAGAAGCTCGTATCCTTGACCGGACTAGACTACGGGAGCTCTACAAAGGCAACAAATTTAAGATGTCTTCAGAAATTAAATTCTTATCTTTTTCACCAGTCAAAGCATCGATTACATCAAACGTTCCGTCATCAAAGAAAATGAACCAATAAGGATAATAACACATCTTTCTCTCAACTGCCTCAGGGCTGAATAAATCTAAAACTTCATCCGTGTTAGATTTTTTTATCTTGAATGGGAGAGTTTCGCCTGTATATTTGTAATTCACGGGGTTATCAGAAATTTGCTTTTCAATAATTTCTTCAAAATTCAAATTAAGGTTGCTTTCGTACTGTTCCTCTTCTTTTGATATCAAATCCTGTTTTTGTAATTTTCCTAAAATTTCTATCAAATCTTTGTCTGAAACTTTCAACCGTTTCGATATTTGTTCGAAAGGCGACATACCGTAAGCCGTCAAATAGAGTAAAACAGCCTTTTCTTTCATCCCTAGTCTCAAGAGCCTGGGCAAACCTTCTGTTCTTGTCAATATACTATCCCGAGTATAGACAAGCTCGCCAGATAATCCATCAACAAAGATGTTGTCAATCTTCTCACCTTCTTTTGTGTAGAACTTACATCTCAGCAACCAAAGGGGATAATAAACAAGCTTGAACTGCTCGAATTTTTTCAGAATATTTCTCTTCACATCCTCTTCTAAGAATTTTGGATAAAAGTAAAGTATATCTCCTTCCTCCATTTCTTTCGGTTTTTTTGGCATCATTGCTGGTGCTCCCAAGTGATTAGTTCTTCTGATTCTTACGTCGACTAGCAATGGTTGGTCGATCAAACCTACAACCACAGCAGTTCCGACAGGCAATACTTTTATTTGAGATTCCAACCCTCTCGTTATTCCTTCAACAGAATCCATTATCGACCTCAAATCATTCGGGTTCGTTACTCTCAGGAAGACTTGTGTGTTGCACTGGGATAACACGTTCTTATCGATTCTTGCCGGTCTTTGGCTTATTATAGCGAGACCCATGCCAAATTTTCTTCCCTCCGATGCAACTGTTCTAAGTATACCCGAACTTATCGCCTCTCCACCTAAGCCTCTTTCAGGACAGAAGTTCTGTGCTTCTTCTACAACCAACAAGAAGAATGGGATTTTACCAGCTTTTCTCGCTTCAAACAAATCTTTGACTATTTTATATACGACTAATTGTTGAACATCAGGATCGATCCCTTTAAGGTTTACAACGCTCAGCGTATCTTTTTTAACTAAATCAGTTGGTTTAATGTAATTCGTACTATCAAAAAGACCTGTTGTTTTCAAGAAATCTATGACTGATAAAGTGCCCCACTTAGCTTTACTGTCCGAAACTTGAACTGCCTTCCTTATATCATCCAAAGTGTACTCAGGTTTTCCTATATCTTGAATCGCAGAATAAATGACACTCATTTGACTAGAAGTCAAACGAAATGGCAACATCTCAAAAACTTCTTGATAGTTGAGTTTGCCCTTGAATTTCAACTTCTTCGCTCCGACAGTCAAGTTTCTTTCCAGACAGAGGACTTGTAAGTTTCTTCTGTAATCTTTTGGTTTAACTTCGAATTCTGGCATGTATTTTATTTCTTCTGGTTTTTTATTCGATTCGTTCAAAGAAAGATATTCCCCATGAGGATCGATGATAACAGCCGGTAATTTGTTTTCAATGAATTCTTCCAGGAGCACACCGATAAAATAACTCTTACCAAAACCAGATTTTGCCAAGACTGCAAGATGTTTAGTTATCAAAGTCTTAGGATCAAGAAATACTTTCAGGTTTTCTGAACCGTCTAACAAACCGACATAAAGACCAAAATTTTTCAAATCGAGGACTTTTTTTATGAGACCGTCATCTGCTTTGTAGATGAACGAACCAGGTTTGAATGGCATCTTAGGCATTTTCACTGCTCCTCTCTTATCCACGTATCCGATGACAGAAACTTTAGCTATAGCTTTATCCTTTTCTTGAGTTATGCCTTCGATTCTGCCGAGAATCCAATGTCTTTCAGGATCTCTTGTCGCGATAAAATCCATTTTCTTGACTATGTTAGTTACTTCAAACTCAAACCATTCTGGAGAAGTTCTGCCGACTATTCTTCCGACTAGCATATTTTCTCTACATTATTCTTAGGTGTTTAATTTTATCTAATTTCATATTAGTCTAGAGAAGAGCAATTCATCGTATTCTTTTACTATGTCAGTCCAAGAAAAATATCTTTCGGCCAAGTCTCTAGCGTTTCGGCCCCACTGTTCCCTTCTACTTATGCATTCTACTGTCGCGTCGGCCAATTCATAAGAATTAGAACCATCTACAGCTAAACCAGTTAGTCCGGGTATAATGGTCTCAATCAAACCAGTATCTTTGTTTACAGTAGCAGGTGTACCGCATGATTGGCACTCCAACGAAACAATTCCAAATGCTTCTGGTGCTTTTGATGGATCTGAAGGGAAAACACCAACATCGGCTGCGGCATATATTTTAGCTCTGTTTTCATTTGACACATTTTCTAGGATAATTTTAACTTTACTTTTAACATCCGATTTTAACGAATTATATTCACGGTAGAGGCCTCCAAGACCAGATTGATCGGGCAAACCTAGTATAACGAGACGTTCATCAGAATATTCTTCTAATACTTGAGGGAAAGATTTTACGACTTGATCCGCTCTTTTTTCTTCCGCTGTTCTACCAGTCCAACAATAAAAAGGTCTTTCTATACCATATTTTTCTAGAATTGGCAAATAAGAATCAAGTTCATAAGGTCGAAAAATTTTAGTGTCAACACCATTTCTTATTGCTACCACTTTTTTTGTGGGGAGACCGTAAGCATTTCTTACGATTGTCTTCTGTGTTTCAGAAACAGCGTGTCCTAGAGAATCACTGTTTTTTATATTTTCAGCCATTTTTTTTTCCCAGTTAAGTCTCATATCGTTTTCATCTGGTCTCTTCTTGCTCAGATGCCATGTGTATACACCTTGAAGTTGATGTTCCTCGTACAGTGTTATCATCGGACATGCAGTAAACCAATCGTTGGCCCAAATAACAGCATTTTTCATCTCTTCTGAACATTTTTTTTCGATATAACTCAAAGATGTGAATCCAAGATCTAGTGCATCTATGCCTTCACCTGTGGGGCATACAAAATATAAAGGCTCTCTTTTTGTTCCATGAATCATACGTCTAGGTTTTAAACCAATAACATTTACATTCGGCTGTGGTTGGTATTCGGTGTCTTGTGTAGCTAGAGTAAATACAAAAATTCTATACCTATCCGCGGGTAATTTTTCCGAAACGTTTGTGACAACTTGTGCTAATCCAGCACCAGGATTAATTAGCGAATTAGCAGTATTGTACTGGTTAGTAAAAACAAATAAATTAATCTGACCCAAAATTTTCGCCTAAATACTATTGGGGGCCAAATTTTAAATTTTTGATATACTTTTTAGAAACGGACATTGGATTTAGCCAATATTTTTCTAAGTACAGGCTCAACTTGATTTTTTATTTTTTCATTAGCAAACGCTATGAAGGCTACATCAGTCCTTGCATCCAAAGGAACTTTTTTTGTAATTCTATCAGTATACACACCATAACAATTTATTATAGCTTTTGCCTGGTCAGCTATTAATTTTGTACATAAATCGTAAGGATGTGCACACAACCCAAAAGGTGTTCCAGTTATTCTTCCGAGGAAGGGTCTTATGTCAATTATACCCCTATATTTCCCAGTGACTAAGTTAGCAAGCTGTCCTCCGCTCGTTATGTATTGTTCATCAAAAACCCTGCTGATGCCTTCATAAACAGGACCTATGATTTCTTCTGTCAATTTATCAGCAATTTTACCAAGAACTTTCTTGTAACCTTCAAAGTATAAGACAATCGGGAGAAACCCGTGTTCTATTGTGCTAGACTTGGATGGTTTAACTGGCGATTTTTGTATGAATTTTTTCTTATCCAAGTCCCATGTCTCTAAGACAGTTTTATGTTTCTTTGTTGCCCATATAACTTCATCCTCGCCAAAAACATTCTTTCCAACGGCAGTTTGAATCGCAACTTCAATATCATCTAAATAAGTCTTTTCTCCTTTGTTAGGAGCTACACCTGTCAGTATCCATGCTCTGTTTTTGGCGTACATTATTTCTCTAGTTCCATCCAAACGATCAATTATCAACCTTATTTCACAATCTTCTGGGTGTGTACCTCTCGGGAAAGTGGTAGCACCCCATTCTTCTTCAATTACTAACATTGGCGTTTCTTTACCCCATTTCTCGAAAGTTTCTTTTAGCAGTTTATCAGGAACCTTATCGATGGCATAACTCAAATCTCCAACCCCAAATTTAGCAACCCTTGATAAATTAAAAGAAGTTTTTCTTGACCTTTTCAGGGCCTTCATGTATACGTCTCTCATCTTAAAATGAAATTCTTTCAACTTCTCTAAATAATCCGAATAATCCATTTACTCACAATTAGAGTTTATTTTTCAGACTTAAATTTTGATAAGAAATAGGTTGCGGTGACAGAAATAATCGTTACAGTTATTGCAATGTAGAATTTGTAAACTACTGTATTTTGTCCAGGTAGTAATTTTATGACAGCTTCTTTTATAGCTTCTTGCCATGTTAAAGCGGCAAGTAAACCTAAAGCAGAAATTAATAAAGTAGTGAAATTGTTTTTGAAAGTTTTAGTGAAGTTCGATACCTCACCGTTTAAAATCATACCCCTACTTCTTGCCCTCCAACCTTTTTCTTTGAAGATGTTTTTTACTGACATAGAAACACTAGGAATAATAATTTTCTTCGTCCTTGCTTATAAGGTTTACTTTTGGACCCGATGCCCTTCGGACTTCAAAGTTGATGAAGTTACACAACTAATAATTTTTGTAAATAACTCTTCTATGTCCAACCTCTAGAACGAATATTATCATTTTTTCCTTTTCTATGCTCATTATAACTCGATAATCTCCAATTCTTAACCTAAAAAGATTGAACCTTTTCAGTTTTTTAACGAAATTAAACGGTTTTTCACTGATTTTCTCAACTTTATCTATTATCCTCTCAACTATGGTTTTATCTAACTTCTTGAGTTGATCAAGAGAAGTTTTAGTCCATTTGACTTCATATTTCATTTAGTTCCCAATTTTTTTCTGACTTCTTCTGTAGAATATAGTCTACCCTTTTTAACGTCTTCCAAAGCCTTTTCAATGTTTTTTATTGTTTGTTCGCTCAATTCTGATTCTTCTTGGCTAGTCATGATAAGCCTTATTATAACTTCATTGTAGGTTTCTCTAGGGAATAGTTTCACTCTTTCAAGTTCTTCTTTTGTTTTTTCTTCAAGTTGGATGGTAGTTGCCATAGTTTACTATAGTATGCTATAGTTTAAATACTTTTCGATTAGAATTAATTATACAAAATATAGTCGATATATCTGATACATTGGGCCCGATGGGATTTGAACCCATGATCCCCTAGTTTCCTCTTTACTCCGAAGCCAGGTGCATTATCCAGACTCTGCTACGGGCCCATTGGTCGTATTTTTTCTAAATATCTATTTAAATTAAGGATTAATTAAAAAAAATCTATCTGAATTTCTGTTTGATTTATCCTAATCTTTATGCAGGTGTATTACAAGTTTGTCAAAAGGAATAGTAGATGGAAGAAGTTCTGGTTCCCACTCGAACATTTTAACAACTTTTTTTCCTCGTTTTTTTTCAATATAAGGACCTTCCTCACCCCGTAATTCAACATATGTAATTTCGTCACTTATTGGATGGAATTCCAATTTATTATTTTTTCCAATTCTAATTCCTAATGTTGGAGGAGAATAATCACAAAACCCTTTGGGTGTTTTATCTGGACCATTTTGTATTTCTCTTGTCATCACACTAATCGGTAATATTTCTATTATTTCCCTTATAGTTTCTGTGATAGCTGTTCCACATAATTTTGGATCCCATTGATAACCACATTTTCGTAAAGGAACAGGAACATTACTTCTATAACCACATTCTTCAGGACTTTTTCTATAAAAAACCATACAAGATTAATTGAAAATTAAACTTTTATCCTTAATTTCCCAAGAACAAAAACTTATCTATCTGACTCTATTGTTTAAAAGGATTCGACGGGACCCCGAATACAAATGGACCTGGGTCCACCTTAAAATATTTTAATTTGTTCTAAAAATATATTTATATATTTGAATATGTAAATATATCTCATGCCAACAAAAATCTTGAAAGCACTATCAGATCCAACCAGACTCAAAATAGTTGAACTATTAAAGCAAGGAGAAATTTGTGCGTGTAAATTCGTTCCATTAACAAAAAGAGCTCAACCTACAGTTTCACAGCACTTAAGAATCCTAGAGAATGCCGGAATAATAAAATCTAGAAAAGAAGGAAAAATGATTCTTTACAGTGTAACTAATCCAAAGATTTTTGATCTTATTGAAATTGCAAAGAAGATGAAGAAATGATTGATTTTTTGATAATTGCAGGTTTTAAACTCCCGATAAAGAGCACCGAAGTACTATTTGGTAGGTGGTTTGAATGAATAGAAAGATAGTTGTCAGATTATTCTACGCTCCAGCGTGTTCGGAAGGTTGTTGTGCGTGCAGTCCCAATCAGGACATGACGGACTTTGAAAGAGTTGCTGAGAAAATAGTGAAAAAATTCGGTGAAGAGCACTTGGTTTTTGAGGCTTATAATTCAATTGACCTGAAGAAATTTCCTTTTTTGCGGGGAGCATCAAAACCCTCCGGAAGAATTGTGATGCCCCTTGTAAGCATTGACGAAATAATTTTCGCCCAAGGCAAGATTCCCACAGTTTCCGAACTTGAAGAAAAAGTGAGGAAGCGTTTGCAAGAGGTGTGATGGATGGGTTGCAACTGTGGTCCGGGTGAAACGTGTGGAATTTCCGCTTCGAGCGCTACAAAAACAGACGAGGCGCAGAAAAACCGCAAGAGCAGACAGTATGTTATTTTTGTCACAGTTCTGCTGCTTTTCGCCTTACGATGGTTTCATTTTATTGACTCTCTCTTCGGAATCGACACTGCGCTTCTGGCGATTTTCATAGGCGCATCTCCAATTTACAGCCGAGCTTTGGACTCGCTGCTAAAAAAACAGCTTAACACTGATGTTCTCATAGGAATCGCAATCATAGCGGCATTGGCAGTACCCGAAGCGCATGCGGCACATGCTGAATGGCTCGGAGCCACGCTTAACCGCCTGTTTTCCAGTAGATTTTTTCCCGCGGCTTCGGTAATAGTGATAATGCAAGGCATTGAAACGCTTGAAATATTTACTCTCGTCAAAATGAAAAATGCAGTCGATGAGTTGATGTCACTGGTACCCAAGAAAGCACGAATCAAGCGTGGACACATAGAAGAGGAGGTTGACATTTCATCGGTCAAACCTGGCGATGTGCTCATAATAAAACCTGGTGAAAGCATTCCGGTTGATGGTATAATAATCAAAGGAAGTGGTTCGGTTAATGAGTCCACAATCACTGGCGAAGGAATACCCGTTGAAAAAACCGTAGGCAACCAAGTAATGAGCGGTACTATATGCGAGCTCGGCGCTTTTGAGATGAAGGCGATCAAAGTTGGTGAAGACACCACGCTCGCGAGAGTCATCAGACTCGTTCAGGAAGCGCAGAGCAAAAAACCAGAAGTGCAAAAGTATGCAGACAAGATTGCGCGCGTCTTCATTCCTGCTGTGCTTGGGATTGCAATTGTCGTTTTCCTTCTTACCCGCGACCCAGTAAAAACTGCCGCGGTTCTGCTTGTGGCTTGCCCCTGCGCATTAAGTATGGCCACCCCAGCAGCAGTTGTGGGGGGAATTGGCAATGGTGCGCGCAAAGGAATCCTGATAAAGGGTGGTAGCTACTTGGAAGCGGCATCCGAAATTGACTGCGTGGTTTTTGACAAGACGGGTACACTTACTTTCGGAAAGCCGACGGTCACTAACGTTTCAACTTTTGGTAGTATTAGTGTAGAAAAACTGCTTTTCTACGCTGCAAGCGCTGAAAAATTATCGGAACATGCGCTTTCCACGAGCATTTTGGAAGAAGCCAATAAACTTAAAATTTCATTTTCCGACCCTGAGTCATTCAAGATGTTTCCAGGTAAAGGAGTCTGGGCTAGGGTAGGCGGAAAAAAAGTCTTGGTTGGAAACCGTAAGTTACTTGAGGGGAATGGAGTGAAATTCTCCAGAGAGGCAGAGACTGAAATAGTCAAGCGCAGCAAAGAGGGTAAAACTCTTCTGCT
>Ga0315277_10000889_pt1 | contig 45343 bp, 62 predicted proteins | sample YL17G05_15_MG_FD_203695 | JGI IMG/M metagenome (GOLD analysis project Ga0315277, IMG submission 203695) | Sediment microbial communities from Yellowstone Lake, YNP, Wyoming, USA - YL17G05_15 | ecosystem: Environmental > Aquatic > Freshwater > Lake > Sediment | place: USA: Wyoming | collected... | reverse complement strand
TGGAAGGCAACGACAAGGGACGGATCATAACACGTAACGTCAAGGGACCCGTAAGAGTTCAAGACATCTTAATGCTGAGGGAAACTGAAAGAGAAGCAAAGAAAATCAGAAGATAAGGAAACAGAACCGCCCGGAGAGAACCACGCTTGCCTAGACCTAGAAAATGCTCATTCTGCGGAAACGATTTTCCACCTGGCACAGGCATGATGTTCGTCAAAAATGACGGTTCACTCCTATGGTTCTGTTCAAGCAAATGCAGAAAAAGCTCCCTGAAACTACACCGAGACCCGCGGAAACTCAAGTGGACAGCATACTTTGGAAAAGAAGAAAAAGGAAAAGCCTGAACAATCCTTCGTGCAGTACACGTTTTCTTTCTACACATTTTTCTTTGGCAAATAGACGGCGCAAAGCAGTCCGAAATACGTGGGCACCTGATAAGATAACAAACGCCCAACCATTTCAGTGTGCTCCAGAATGCCCTGAAGCATGGCCAATTGCCAGAGGCTGTCAGGCTTCGCATCTTCAATAAACTGCGGCGGTAGGCTCAGCAGCGGAGCCAAATCATTCTTCAAAACAGCGTTCCTAACTTCTTCGTCGTATTTCGCAGATGCCAAATGAAAACCATATGGGCCCTTAGCCTCGTGAGCGTGACCTTGGTCAACACTTGCCACGAAAGCAATCTTCCGGCCTGAAAACTCAGCGGTCTCGGCGACTACGCGTCCAAAACGCACAAGGCTTTGCAGTGGAATTTCCCTTGAAGGCGTGACTATCACAACATTAGGCCCTGCCTCATCTTGCCCGATAAGAAACCATAGCGGTATCAGCGTGCCCCAATCCATGGGCATGCATGAAGCTTCGCCTTCGCTGGCACCGTAGTTAGCTCCCACAACAGGAAGTCCTTGCTTTTTTGCGTTTTCCAAGATTTGCTTGGCTAGTTGTCGATCGCATTTGCAGCGGAAGTTTAACTGTGTTATTGTTGGCCTCCAACGTTCCCCCAGTAAACTCTGTGGTTACAACGCCTATGGTTCCCTCCAAACGCAGATTATGCGGAGTGGCCAAAACAATCGTGTCAGGCTTATCCTGCTTCATCTCTGCTGCCAGCTGTTCCATGCCTCTGCGGGTCTCAGTGAAAGCTTCAAGCATGTCACCAGCTAATTCTGGGATAGCCTCGGCTCCATGCGGTGCAATGCATGCAAAAACAACACTCATCTTTGCCATCCACCACCGGAAAGGTCTACGAACCTCAAAGTAATAAATTTCCATCCCGGAATCCAAATGCATGTCCAGCAAAGGCATATTTGCAACTATTGCTGTATGCAACGCCAGGATTGTAGCACAACTTACTCAAACGTAGAGCCAGCGTGCTATGAATAGGGGACGTGCCGTGCACAGAATTGTTGACGCAAATTAAGGGGGAAAGAACAGGGCAGGGCACATCATTATTTATTGAATGATACACAGAATTTAAGCCTTGTTGTACAGTAATCCCTGATATGTTATCGAACGCGCGTGCAATAAGCCTTCTTTTTGGAAATTGCAATAGATAGCTCGACTTTCTCAGAAACGACCCTTGAGAAACTAGTGCGTGCCAGAAGGGAAACAAGGCAGAGGTTAACTTTTCCCATAATTTAGGGCTGTGATGAAGTAGTCTATAAGGTTGATTCTGCCATCATTGTTTACGTCAAGGTTGGGGTTCCATTTCGTCATGCCTGGAACGCTTCCATAAGCTAGAGCAACCGAAAACACATCCACCAGGTTTACTTTTCCGTCGCCACTAACGTCACCTACAACACTCACAAGAATCGAACCGTCGGTGAAGTTGTTGTCCGACGTGTCGGTTTCGCTTGGAACTTGCCCTGCATGAGCGCTTATGGTGTAGTTGCCCCTTGGAGTGCCATTTGTGTTCCAAGAGAATGTGATGGACGTGGTGGAACCGCTTCCGAGAGGAACAGTTGTTGACGCGATCGGAGTCACATCGGCATATGTAATGACGCTGAATGTTTCGAGGTATTCGCCCCTGTTGGCGCCGTAAACAGTGATGTTGCCGCTGTAGCCTTGTCCGATTACGGTTTTTGCCGATATAACACTGATGATTGCAACGTTATGGCCAGCTGGTGAGGTCCAAGGGTTCATGAGTGGATAGTTATCTTGGGTGTTGCTGTCGATGATGTAAGGTGTGTCTCCCATTCCGTCGCTTCCAGGATGGTCTTGACTAGGGCCGCATCTGTGGTCTGTGCCACCGTAGTCATTCCAATAGTTTCCGCCTGAAGGATATCCTTCATCCCAAACGTCAACGGACGATTCGACGTAAGCTTGGCTCGGGTTATTGATGAAGTTGTTATGAAAGATCTTGTTGTTTGTGGAGTAGTAGGATGTAATCCCCCACCAGTTGTTGGATATGCTGTTTCCCGAGACGGTGTTGTTCGAAGAGCCCCAGAGATAAACTCCGTCACCCGTGTTTGCTGTTATGTTGTTTTCAGAGATAGTATTGTTTGAAGAGACGAGGATGTAGATCCCTTCATATGAGTTTCCCGCTATGTTGTTTTCATAAATGCTGTTGTTGGAGGAGTCGCTGACACGTATTCCATCAGTGCTGTCTGTGATATCGGTTCCCGAAATTGTAATTTGGTTTGAAGAATGGAGATATAGCGCGTCGTCGAAGGTCTTGATCACCATGTTTTGGATTGTTACGTTTGTTCTACTTGACAGGTCTATTCCTGTTTCGACTCCTGTTCCTTGAAGGGTATGGCCTGCACCATTGATTACAACGTTGTCCCTTTGCACTATAATATTGCCATCTATATTATCGGTGAAAGTGTAAACGTTAACATTCCGCTGGATCGGTGATGTCGAAGGGTCGATGCTGCCATCGGCCCTGATGTAAATATCTCCAGATGCAGCGGCTGACTGAACATTTAAAGCGCATATCAGCAAATTCGAAAGCAGGAGTAGAAGAAGCAGCCGAGTGACATTCTTCATGAGCGTCTTCCTTCCTCCCAGATGTAGATACTTTTCGGGGCAAATATCGTTTATGGAATAATGTTCTACGGAGCATTTTTCAAAGAGAAAAAAGGGAGTTGTTGGTTTGGGATTTCGTTCTTCTACTTTTGGTATCCAGCGGCTGCCATCATTGCGTTGTCGAGTGTGAGCCATCCACAGCCGTAGTCATGGTCAACCCACTTGAAAGCCCAGAGACTAGTATCATATACCAAGGCACCATCTGAGGCCATCGGAATGCGTGTTGCCGCTTTCTTCAAAACGTACTCCATATCCGCTTGGTTGAACTGTGGATAGTCGTGTGCGATTATGGCTGCGACTCCTGCAACGTGTGGAGTAGCCATGCTTGTACCCCACAAAGCATAGTAGTTTGTTGCGGCATTTATGTTAACCCAGGCTGCGCCATTCCAGGATACGTTGGGCTTGTATGGTCCGACAACTGCTGCGCCGGGTGCGCAAACGTCCAAGTCTTTCCAGGTTTGTCCTAAGCTCTTGTCTGGTCTACCGCTGAAGTCTTCAAGGAAGGTCTGCCAGTTATTTCCTAAAGCGTCTTTAGTGTTAAGCTTCTCTGGAACGTCGGACAAGTACCATCTGTATGGGGCTGGTGGGTTTGAGGGCGCATAGCCGAGATATTGCATTGTCCAGCCGCCTGCTGCGCATGAGATTACTTCGGGGTATGCTCCGGGGTAATCCATCCATGCTCCAGCGTTCCCTGCAGCGAATGTGAAGATCACGCCTTTGCTTATTCCATCATCTATGGAGGTTCGCAGAGCAGAGTCAGGTCCGTATCCTCCCCAGCTGTTGGTGCATATTATCTTCCAACTGGGATTGGCTACGGCGAGGCTGGTTACATAGTCTATAGCAGAGCACAGCATATAGTCGTCGCCTCCTGCGAATAACACTTTGCCGTCGTGGCAACTAGCGCCCCAATAGTCGTTATAGTAGCTTGGATCCGGACAGTCGACGAGCATATAGTCAAGTCCCAGTATCGGAATTATGTGTACCTTAGGGGCAACTCCCTGCACTATGTGCGGCGCAACGCCAATAGTCGAGCGTTGATATCCGACTATTTCGCACGTCACATGTGTACCGTGGCCTGAGCCGTATAATGGATCTGTAATATACCCTCTAAGTGGGTTCGGTGTGAAGTCAAAGTCGTTTGTGCCCAAGTTCCATACGATGTTGTAGCTCCAGCCTTTGGCTAATGCAGTCTCAATTATAGCTGTCGGAGCAACAAAATTGGCCCAGTTCCAAACTAGGCCGGTGTCTATGACTGCTACGTATACGTCTTCGCCGCCATTGTTAGCTAATTCTGCGTTGATAATGTCTACGTCCCATGGTATGTATGTGCCCACTGGATCACCAAGTGTAAGATCTGCAGCCTCTATGAATTGCTCGCGGACTGGTTCTACGTTAAATACGTGGGTTGGCCCATTCGTGGACCTTGTCATTGGAGCAAACATCAGTGCAAGCATTGATAGCAAAACTATAGAAATCATTATTGCCTTTTTCATTTTTTCTCCATTCTCCTTTTCGGCATCCAATAATAGCGTATCTACAGCATTTGAATTTTGTGGAACCTTCTTCTATATGATTGACGCGCGCCCTACCGAAAGGGTGGGAGGGGGGGCCAACGGATTAGTATATATACTATTCTCCAAGCGCCCACACAGATCCTGAGTGATTCAAAAAATCTTCTGGTCAGAATTCCATCGCATGAAAAGCTGAAATCTGCGAAAAAGGTTGCTTGGTAATTCCGATGCCTGGAAAGTAGTATATATACTATTTTTGGGCTTTCTTGGAGACCTACCGCTATCATATTCGCCAAGCAAATCAGAGGTGGTGTCGTCTACTCTAGGAGGTCCATGATTCTGCGGCAGGATACATTCTTGTAGCGCTCGATCGGTCCGAGTTCACGTTTTCCACTTTGAACAGAATTGTCTTCGTCTGACACGCGGCAGAGGTTCCTGAATGGCGTGAGACTATCTGCCACGGTTGCAAGAGTAGTCGCCTTTTCGTAGTCTTGCTTTGACAAAGCAGAATTTGGCGCGCGCGCGGTTTAAATCCCCCACACAAACTATCGATCGATCAAGCAGAGATTAAGGCTAGACTCTGAGAGTCCAATGCTTCGTCAGAGAAGTAACAACTGACCTTCAAAATAGGCTACAAAAATCTCTTTCCACGACCCTTTTGTACCAATTTTGAATTTTGAGCGACTTTCTGGCAATGTTAGGAGAATGGCAAAGTGTAACAAGTTGCTTTGCGCGCTAAACAAACTATTTTGACAAACAAAAAAGAGGAATGTGGGATCATTCAAGCTCTAAGGCGTAGCCGTAACATTGAGGGTCTGGAAGCCCTCGCCCATCAGTCTTATGGTATAGTTGTCGCCAACTATCGGAGTGACAACCATCGCCGGATGCTTCATATTGTCCTTTTCTGGCTGAAGCGCAATGACATCACTGAAAGTCAATGTGGCACTCTGCCCGGGCTGTAGAACCAGCGAAGAAAGCTCCATGTTTTCATGTTCATCATCGTGCTCATGGTTCTGTTGGTCACCGAAAAGCGGAATCAGCGATGAACCGTTCACCTTGAAGGGAATCGTATCAGGATGAATCCTCTCAACGATCTCCTCATCAGTCTCGCCGTCCTTTTCTTTCTTCCAAGTCCGTGTCGCGTTGAATTCACCGTGCAGTGTGAGCCCGAAAACTCTGAAGGTGACGTCGCCCTCGTTCTTTATTGTCACCGAAAGAGTTGTAACATTGCCGTTCACCGAAAGCGAAGCCGAAACGATTGTCACGTTCTTTACAAATTCTTCCACAACGTGCACCAGTTTTGCTCTGTTGTTCTGTCCTAGTTCAACAATGGTTCCTACTTTGATCTGCTCTTTGCTTAAGTCACCGATAATCGTGGCAGTCGCGCTCGGGACAAGCACGTAATAGTATACTAGGGTTCCATTAGCGTCAGTTGCCTGTATCTGCACCAGCGTCGGATTGAAGTCCACTAGCACACCTGAAAGTGTCTGATTAACTTGACTGTTCTTGACCGACACCACAAGCGTGTTTGACAGAGCAGTCACATTATACATCGCTCCGTTAACCACAGCGTCGACGTCATCTATAGTGAACTGGATCTTGTCTACTGCTGAACCACTCGGAATCGTCGTGGAAGCAATCGTCTGACTCATGTTAACCAACGAGAACAGATTAACCGTCCCTGAAGCGGTGACAGGAAGCCAGACTGCAGTTCCATTCAGATAAGTCACGTGAAGCGAAACATCAGAGTACGTCAAGTTGAGCACTGTAGTCCCAGCAGGCACAGTCGGAGGATCAGTCAACATCACTACAAAAGAAGCTGTAGCCGAAGTCTGATCAAGCATTATCGGATTGGCAAACAAAGCGACAGCAATCACGACAATTGCCACGAGCACCGCGGCTAAACCGTACTTCAAAGTCCACTTGCCTGACATTCTTGATTCCCTCTCCGTCAGTGTACGGACGAAAAAGCACGCGCTAATATTAACCTACATTTTTGAAAATCCTTTCAAGACTGTTGAACAACGCTTTCAACAGTCTTTAACCATACCGCACCGACAGCCACGGCCCATGTTAGACGGCTAGCCTGCGCCAGAGCCTCACTGTCTCATACCAGAACACGAGAACCATAGCGGCACAAACAGCCACCAAGTACACCGTGAAACCTGACGCGTACAAAGCCTCAAAAGAAAAGAACGCCGCGAGAATAGTGAAGAGCAACGCGAAGAAGAACAGCTGCGGCACGATCGCGGGTCCGATCTTCGGGTAGCCCTCAAGAACCTTGGCCGACGCATCCTTCACCGCTGAATACCTCCCATGCTCATCCTGCATCACGAAGCCCGCCTCGGAAAGCTTCCCCAGATGGTAAGAAGCAAGAGAAGCCGAAGACAAGCCGACTCCACGCTGAACATCCCTAAGCTCAGACGGCCCGTGCCTGAGCAAGTACAGGTAAACTTTCAGCGTGTTACCCCTGACTTCCTGACTGCCTGACATTTCAGAAAACAGATGAACAACCGTAACCTTTTAACACTTATGATGGTCGAGCAGGCGCCGACGAAACCATCTCCAAGCAACGAGCGATCAGCGACTCCTAAAGAAAAGCGCGCGCTATGCTAGATAAATCATATTTAAGAAGTCTTCACAAGGAATCTCGGTTTTCTATAGTCTACAGCGCTTGCTGACTGGATGAGTCCAAACCTTTCCTCTTTGCCTTCCTAGCAACGTATTCCACTGGGTACACCATGAGTTTTCTTCCATTGACCAGAATCTCCTTCTCCTTGCCGAACCCTCTTGCTTCTCTATTCAAACGCGCAAGCTTAGCCCTTAGAGCCGGCAAATTCTTTCTCCCACCATAACCGACAAGCGAAAAGTCCGCTCCCACAACACGATGACAAGGTACAATGGGGTAAAGAATATTTGTAGCCATAATATGCCCAACCACTCTGGGTCCAGTATCAGCCGCTTTGGCGATATTGCCATACGAAGTCACATACCCAACAGGAATAGCGGCAGCCGCTCTGAGAACCTTCGCAACGGGTTCAGAGACATATTCACCCGAAAGAGAAAAGCTCTTGGACGTCTCATTGCCGGACTCAAGTTCCCTCAACATGCTTATGGTTCTTTCAGCAAAAACTGACCCTACTTCAACGATCCGATGTTCTACGCCAGACTGGATGCTTCCGACAATGCTTTTAATTGTTCTCTCTTTGCTGGAGTCAACCGCAGTGGCCACAATTTTCTCTCCAACATAAGCTAACCCGAACCATGCGCCGCCCATTTCTTTCACAAAAACGCTGATCATGCTATACCCACACATTGACCTTTATCATGGTGAGTTGCTTGCTTCCCTCGCAAAAAAGCTTGCGTTTCTAATGCACTTACAATCCGAATCAAATGCAAGGCTCAACGTTCGCGCTGTGCGCGCGCTGAAACCTGTAGCGCGCGTTATTGTTGGTAGCGGGGAGTAGATTTGAACTACTGATCTCTGGGTTATGAGCCCAGCGGGTTAATCCTGGCTACCCCACCCCGCTATGTTTACGCTGCTGGGTTCCTTCTCAAATCCTTTAGGAAATGCTCTCCTCAATATATTAGTATTCTCGTTGTGAAAACGTTTTAGTATTTCACTGACGTTATCGAGCTTGGTGCCTGTGAAGTGGATAAATCCTATTTCCATGAGATTTCGAAGCCTTCTCTTGAGAACCCCATTTTTGTGCAGGGGCTACCGGGCTTTGGGAATGTTGGGAAGATTGCGGCTCATCTTCTCATAAAATTCTGTAGTGCTAAACCTTTTATGGAGCTGTATTCGCCTTCGTTTCCGGACTATGTTTCAATCAGTTCAAAGGGCATCTGCAACCTGCCTAGATACGAGTTTTACGCTGCGCCTATGGAGAAGAACGATTTCATAGTGATGACTGGAGACACGCAGCCTTCATATGATGATGTTCTTGGACACTATAGAATTTGTGGCGAGATTCTGGACGTTGTCCAGAATTACAATTGCAGCATGATAGTCACTATCGGCGGCATGCCCATGACAGAAGAGAAGGCTCAGGTTTATGTGGCTGCCACTTCGCCCAGGCTCGCACAGGAGTTCATGGATAAGGGGGCAGTGATCTACAGCAAAGGGAGAATTGTCGGGGCTACAGGCTTAATGCTGGGGCTTGCGAAAGAACGTGGTTTAGAGGGTCTGTGCTTGCTGGGCGCTACAAGCGGTTTCAGAACCGATCGAGGCGCCGGATTCTCCGTCTTCAAATTCCTTATGAAAGCTCTCGGCAACGAGGTTAAGGAAGGGTTATAAGAGAAAACGTCAATTCTAGACCAGTAACATAGAAAGTGAAAGCATGAGCGAGCAAAAACAAGGCAGCTCAACCAAAGTCGACACGAGAATTCGGGATGCCTTCTTAGTGGTCCTTGCTGCTCTCTTCAGTTTTGGCGGACCATACGTGGTTTACGCACTCACTCATTTTGGCAATCTGAGCCTCGGCGTTTCGATTGGTCCTGGACTTGTGGTTTTCGCGATCGGCTTGGCATTGACGTTATATTTGATCAGGAAAAAGGTTGTTTAACAAGAGTACCACGCATTTTTCTTGTGCCTCCGATACCCTAGAGCGCCTGCTGTCTAGTTGAGGAGTATGTGATGTAAACGCGAGACTTAAGCACGTGCGCCGGATGGTTGAAACTGTCAAGAAGCAGATTCGCAAGCCTTAAAGCTGAATGCTCTCTTATACGTCTTAGAGTAATGTGAGATGGTGCAACCTGTTGGTAGCTTGTCAACCGTCAATGGGCCCGTCTTCCATTATTCTCTGGAGTTGCTGCCGGACTAACCTTTTTCAGGCCTTAACCTCTTGAAAGAGCCGGCGTCTGCAGCTCCGTTTCTCTGCACTCAAACGTTTAAATCTGCCAGCGCATAGTCTCCTTTAGAGGTTAAGGCAAGTGCAAGACGTAAAATCAGTAAATATGCCAAATTTGGCTTTGCGCGGCGACGAGAAATCGCCTTCCCCACCACAATTAGTTTCCCCCGCACAGTTTCTCCTAGAGCTCGTGCGCGCTCAGGAAAGGGAGCAGGGCTGCGCCCGGAAGCAGACGTTAATCGACCTGGCAAAGTACATTCTCAGCAGCCATGATTGGAGCCCCGCGCACACGGAGATAATCAAGGTCCTTGCACGCTACCACCTGGCGAAACTCGCTAACCATCACCCCCTGCACAGACGAGAGTCATGGAAACTCATCGCAGCGGAAGAAGCGAAGCCCTACATTGCCAGGTGCATGCGCTGCGGACTCCCAATCTGGAATAAGGTAAGTCTCGAGGCGGGACGCGGACCGGTATGCAGACGAAAACTAAAGGCAAGTTCTGGCCCCACGTCCGACCTTTAATCTGGGAGAAAGCGCAGCAGCTCTTCCAGGCAGAGCAGGCCTGCACGATGAGCGATGATTTCAAGGGCCTCACCGCTGAGCGCAAAGAGTTGACAGAAGCCGGATACTTCCACACCGCAAAGATTATAGTGCTTCGGGATCTCTGGTTAGAAAAGAAGGGGTTGCCGACGTCAGAAGAAGAGGAGCATACTCATGGCAGTTTTTAAACGGCGAAACCTCGAGTTAGTCCTTGCGGGAAAAAAGACTCAGACGAGACGGACTCATAAGCAGGAGTGGAAGATAGGCCACGTCTACAGCGCGCGCGCATCCTGGTTCGAAAAGGCAAAGGCGTGGATCCTGATCACGAGAAAGTTCAAGCAGCGATTAAGTAACATCAGCCAGGAAGACGTCGAAAAAGAAGGATTCAAGACCCTGTCTGAATTCAGGGAAGAATGGCGAAAAATTAACGGTTCCTGGGAACCGAACACGCTTGTAATAATCTACGAATTCAAGTTATGCTCGAAAGAGAGAAAATGAAAAAGATGAAAAGTAGCTATCTTCCCTCTCTGCTCATTCGCATATGAGAGAAAAGAAATAGCCCGATGAATAAGCTCGCTGTCTTAAACGGCCACGGAATCCAATCTTGCAATATCATATACAGAAATGGCGTCGGACTAAGTACAACGAAAGCAATCGTTAGAATGTAGTTGTAGTTAAAAGCACGCTCTAGCAGACTGAATATTATGGCATTTAACTTAGCAAGCCCTTCAACGACTTGACCATAGAGAAAGGCGGGTCGCCCATTCTGCAGGTCGCCACTGTCATCACAGTAAAGATTCCTAGAATCAGAGATATGTGCAGTATCTTCATCTTGTTCAGCAAAAGTTCTCACCTCCCTTCACGTCTCCGAAAAGTAATAATAGGTTAGCTTAACCACCTATTTCATCTCTGAGAGGTTACCCTAATAGTTCTATCGGCATTTCTACTATTTAAAAGTTATAGAGTTAACGTCTACGTTAACTTCGCGCGCGCTAAGCCTCTTGAAGGGTTAGCTGAAAGTTTCTGATGTTCTGCGTGCCAATATCCTTGGCTGTCCAATTGACGTCTTTCACGTAAACGTTCACGCTGCTCACGGGCCTTATCGTCAAGTCACTGAAGAAAACGACAGCTGTCCCGGCAGATTGTACTCCTTCAAAATAGTTGGCATTGCTACTTGCCCAGACGACGTCTTTTTCAACGCAGTCAACAATGTAAGTGCGAATGATGCCGTAGACTTTCAGTTTCCGCTTGTATTGGCCGCTGACCCACGCGTCCCACTCGCTTGCAGCATCGATCGTGTGCTCACCCCAACCTGTCACTGTGAGCGTTTTGCCGTCTAGTGTTACGCCCATAACTTAAGTCTCCTAGCTGAGATTTTGCTGGTCATCGAGCGTCAACTCCGATGACGCTTATGCAGCCGCCCATGCCGTAGCAGTCGAAGTTCCAGCTAATGTCAAGGACATCGAAAACGTAGCTGTAACTGATGATTCCTGTTGCTGACGTACTATTGTAATAATCTGTTGCTGAGCCGAAGCTGATTGCCCGCGGCTGCCCGACGCCTATGAATTTCGTGGGGTCTGCGAACATGGGCTCAAGGGTTGAGTAGAATGTGCTGCCCTGAGAGAAGTTAAGGGTCATGGGCGTTGAAAATGTTGCAGGGTCTGGAAGTATCCATGGACAAGCAACTATTGTGATGTAAACTGTTGTTGCAGCGTTTTTCTTTGAGATTGCTATCGTGTGTGAGGAGCCGACGCTGAGAGCGCCGCAGAAGAGTTTAGCGCTCCCGCACTGCTTAGAATCAGCATCTTGGTATCGTTCGCTCCAATCTACTTGTACGCCATCTACGCTTATGGAGACACCATTCGTTAAGCTGTCTCCAACATTCTCAAAGTTAGTCACAGCTGCAGCTGTTTGAGCCTGAAGCTGAACAGCGAAGGTGCATTCGCTTAGCGGTCCGACGCAGGTTGCGCGGTTCGCTACCGTTAACGCTATGCTGCTTGGGTATGTTTGAAGTGCAGAAGCTACTTGATCCAGAAACTTGACGATTCCTGCTTTCAAGCTAGTAACTTGCCCGCCAGCAACTCCATTGCTGACGCCTTCAACAAGCACATCATACGTTCCAGCCGCCAGGTAACAAGCAGCTCCAATTGTTACGGCTCCAGCATCCGTTGCTTTCGCACCGTACAGGTAGAGACTGCCGACTTTTATGCGGATCCATGACCAGTTTCCGCCACCGCCAGGATTGTGAAAAGCAACCTGAAAGATCACAAGAGAATCTGCAGCGAGCACTATGTTCCCATAATCGTGAATGGTTCCAAATGTTGTTTGTGGAATGGCATAAGAAGTCGCGTTGTTTATGAGCTGTTGCTCAGACGCTTGAAGACGAACTTGCTCAGTTAAAAGTGTCATTGGAGAATACTTCCTTTTCTTATGCGTTTCTGAGTTGCTGCTGCTCCTATGCTCGTGGGCTCAACGATGATGCTTTGCAGGACCTTCATGACCTGCTGAGCTGCAAGGTCAGCTGTCGCCTTATCCGCGGATCCCTCAATGTTTACGAGGGGCGCCATCACGTGAATCGTGACCGAAGGCTTCGCTCCAGCTGCAGCAGCAGCGGCGATTCCGCCCACAGGAGAAGGCCCTCCTACGCCAACGACACCTACAAGGCCGCCACGCAAGTCGCCGAGTTTTCCGCCTAGCGTATGTGTCAAAGCGATTGAGTCCGTCAGTGTCTTGTTGAATTCCTGCGCTGCGGGCGTCGCATGAACAAAACACAGGCTACCGAGCGCGCTGCTTAATCCACCGAAAAACCCTGAAATATCCTTCACAACGGTGCCAACAGCATTAAAGACTCCCATGAAGGTGTTTTGGATGAAGTCCGCAAGCGGTTTGAGAATGTTGTCCCAGAGCCAGGTTAAGCCATCTGCAAGAGGCTTGAAACAGTCATTCCAGAGCCAAGTGACGACGATGCCTACTGCTTTCACTGCCGCTGAGAACGCGCCGCTGAGGACTGAGCCAATCTCGTTTATGGCATCTCGGAAGGGTGCGCAGTTGTTGTAAGCCCAGATGAGGCCTACGACAAGAGCAGCGATCCCGGCGATAACGAGGACGATCGGGTTGGCCGCGAGAAAGTCCATAGCTCCGCTGATTGCGCCAATGGCTCCGGTTACTCCTGGCCCGATTGTCGTTATACTTGCAAAAGCAGTGATTAAGCTTGGGATAACAGTCATCACGCTGAAGGCTATCGAGTTGTTGACGTTGTCCTGTGCAAGCTTCTGCTTTTCAAGAGAAACCTGATGTGCTTCCTGCGCGATGTTAAGTTTATCAAGGGCCTCTTTCGCTTGCGTACTGTTCGGCCCGTACTTTGCAACTGCGTCATTGCAGGCTGTCTCAGCCTTCTCGAGTGCTTCGGTGCTCCGGTGAACCATCAGGTTTGCCCTGTCAACCATGACTTGAGCTTTTTCCACACGTTCAAAGCTCATGTAGAGGCCTGCACCTGCAGTTGCGAGATTATTAAAGGCCAGCGCCGTGTCCTTGACGCTTGTGTTACTCTTTTCAACGGCCGCTGCCATGCTGCTCGAGGACCCTGCAATCTGGCTGTTCGCCGAGTCAAGGCTGCCCGCTACTTGGTTGATGACCGCGCTTGCTTCATCAACTGCAGTAAGGGTGATTTGGACTTCGCTGCTCATTTCTGCTGTCTAGCCCACCATATTCGCCACTGAACTAGGAACTCAAACTGAAAAGGGGATAATCTGCCGATTTTTTCAAGGCCTAGTTTGTACTCGTAAGCGATGAAGCCTATCCTTTGAACGTCGACGGTTGACTCAATCCAGGCTGTGATGTCTTCGGCACTTGCAAAAAACCGTTAGGACCAACAATCAGCTTCAAGAGTCTTTGAACAGTGTCAAGCCCGAATTCGCGGACATCATCCATCGTGAGGTCAGGGTACGTTTTCTTCAGCATCTTGTAGAGGGCAAGTATGCTTTTCTCTTCGTTTGAGCCTGCCTTATTGATTTCTTCAAGATCCCCGAACGTTAATGGTTTGTAGCTGATTATGCCTAGCTCATCGTCAGTGGTTGTCCGGACTTTCCTGCTGTCCTTCACAAGTTCTTTCGGGTCAAAGAGCTTCTTGTTTTGAGTCTTGGCTTTCTCGTATTCTTCGAGGGCATTAGCGCCTTCAGTTGCTTTTCCCCAATCTATCTGCTCGCTCATAGTTTCACCTAGTCAAAACAAATAGAAGGCACGTTTAGAATGTGCCGACTGTGAAGTCGTTGCCTTCGCCGCTGGATTTCTCGCTAACTACGCCTTTCTGGTCTGCCTTGAAGCTCCACCCTAGCAAGATAACGTTCTTGACTGTCCATTTCACCTTGCCTGTTGACGTACCTGCAGGGCCTATTATGAAGTCGACTGGTGTGCCTGCCAAAACCGCGTTCAGGTAGGTGGAGTCTATCCACAGCTTGTCCCACGATATTTTAAAGTGCTTGTTGCCAGCTGCCAAGATTGCTGCCTTGTCACTTTGGAGCGCAAAGTCCTCGATCTTGTCGACAGTTACGTCAGATGTGATGCCCGTCGCGTACCCTATTGTTGTGACGCCCATCTGGATGACTGCGTTGCGGCCTATTACTGGAGTGCTCATTTCTTCTTTTTCACCTCTTTGCATCGCGGAGCCCGGGCATGCCTGGTGCTCTATCGCGCTAGACGAGGTTCATAAGGAAATTCGCGAGAACAATATACTGAAACTCTTTCTTGTGAGCCTCAAAATGCTCGCGGGGCACAGCTCCCTTGAAACTCATGTCCCATTGAGACTCTGCAAGAGCTAAGAAATCTGGGAAACTGAGGTTTTGAAGCTGCTTTTCAACTTCAGCCTGCGTTAGAAGCATTGCAAGGCCAAGCCACTGGCGGTAGTAGCGATCCGTCTCGCTCATGTAGACAAGAAGCTTCTCGGATAGCTCCAGGAACCTTTGAAAGTTTCTGTCATGAAGCTTCAGCATTGATTGATAGGGCACGTCGTCGAAGCGGCCAGCGTAAACTTCAGTCTTGTAAGCCTTGAACAGCTTCCGGAAAACGTTGTCAAGGATCTTTGTCTGGGGGTACGTTGGCTCAGCAGCTGGAATTAGCGTATTCAATACGCGGACCGCCAGGTTTACGAATCTCTTTGTGAGGTGCAGCTTCAGCCAGCGATCCATGCTGTTTACCTTCAAAAGCTAATGGAATGTTTCTGCGATTGCGAGTGAAGCTGCCTGTTCTACTGCTTGACTCATTTCAACAGTGTGCGCGTTCACTGCTTGCTCCATGAAATACCGCGGAGCCATCCTGCTTGTGCCGTAATTCACGTACGACGCGTAAGAGGCTGACGCGATGAGTTTGAACGTCCACTTCGCATAGGAAAGCTGCTGAAGGCTTATCGTGCTCCGAAGGTAGCCTGTTCTTATGGGCGCAAACCGGACAGCATCTTCAGCCATGCGCTGCCCCACGCCGTAAACGCTATCTTTGATATGTTGGTCTAATGCTTCAGGGAATAGCTCTCTCAATTCTCTGGCGACGTCTGCAGCATGCTCAACAGTGATGCGCAGCTGAAGGCTCATGTTCGGATGTCCCAGCTTTCCCCGGCTAACTCGATTGCAAGCCGGACCATTTCGGGGCTTTCAATCTTGTGGGGCTCGCGTACGATGTCAACGTTCTTCTGGCCAGCGACCTGGAACTCTTGAGTATGCGCGATCCGATAGATCTCTCCTCTTATGGTCTCTCGAATCACCGCTGCCGCGTCAACCGTGCTGGTCACTTTGACGTAGACGTCAGCGTACACGTGCTCAAAGATTTGCCAGAGCTCCCTGCACAGTGCCTTAGTGACCACGGGGTTCGGCGGGTTATACAGTCCAACAACGTAGTTTTTGGTCCATTGGAGCAGCTGCATAAGGTCAGGCTTCGTGTCAGTCCAGAGGATATCGCCTACTGCAGGAGAGCTAAGGCTCCAATTATTCTGAAAGAGCTGGCTGAGTGCTGCTGCAAGAGTCTGCGCTGTCATGTTCCAGGAGTCCTCACTTCAACATCTTGACCAGCTGCAATGAGATTGTCATATTCCTGAGGGGTAAGCATTAGTTTCTGGCCGCCTACTCGCGCGAAAATGTAGTTTCCGCTCCAAACAGTCCTCGTTGTCCTAGCAGTGCCAGCTGACGATACGGGCACGCTGAAATCATAGGGTCCGTAAACCTGCGGGTCTCCAGGAGTGTTAGTCATGGACTCGCCAGCCCGCCTCTGTACGTCGGAACCTCGCCCTTGGAACGAACGTCAAATGTGACTGCTACTGGCGTGAGGTTCACAAGTTGCCTGCTCAGATCGTCTTTGAAGCCCTGCAAGGTCGCAGCAATTGCTTCTTTGTAGGGTCCGGCTCTTGCGACTCTCAAATCACCGAGGAAGTAGTCGAAGGCGCCAACAAGAGACCCGCCCATGCTGACGACGAGAACTCTGATGCAGGCAAGGTCAAGTGCAGCGAGCTTCGCTATTGGATATGAAGGGTCGGAAGTTGCCAAGTCGCGGCCTAAGATGCTGTTTATGTAGCTGTTCGCATAGTCCACGTGAGCTTGTATTGCTGAAACCAAAATCGAGAGACCGTACACTGTGTAGGCAGTACCAGCAGAGGTAGCGTTAAGCTGAGCCTGAACATCACTCACTTGAATGTACGTTACTGTCACATTTTCACCTTATTTATTCAACAAACTGTTGATTAGGATGTGAACCCTGCATTTCACGCAGCGCTCGTAAGAATCTGATGTGCAGGAGCTGCAGACGATCTTGCTGAGCTCCGTAAGGTCTTTATACATAAGCGTCAACTATCCGCGCCGAAAAGGAAACGGAAGATGCAAGCACGAGAAAGGAAAAAATCTTCGAAGGCAATTCCCTGGACTGCGGGGCTGACGTTTATGCTCGATGAATTACTAAAAAAGGGGATGTCTGAAGGTTTTTGCAGGGTCTAGTTTCTAGGTTGCGTTTAGGCAGGTGGCCAGATTGAGCCGCTTGCGAGCTTCAGCTTCAGACCAGTCGTATCATAGTCGATTTCGACATCATGTATCACGTAGTCAGAGAACGCTATTGAAAGGATTGTCTGGTTGTTCACTTTTACACTTGTCCATTGACTAGCCTTCACCGTGCCCGATACATTTGAAAGTGGGTATGCTTGTCCATCTACAATCACAGCTTTGATCGCCACTATTCCGTTTATGAACACGGTTGCGGGTACAGATGGAATTGACGGGATATCTGACGGTGTTGATGGTTGTGGTATTCCTGGTGTTGACGTGCTTGACTGTGCTGGCGTCTGCGGTGACGAGCTAGGAGATCCTGGAGTTACTGGCGGCAGTATTGTCTGGTTACTGTACATGTTTTGAAGTTCTTTAAGAAAAGCTGTTAGCATGACTACGCTGAATGCGATGATACCCTGAAGTTCCTTGTCTGAGATGAGGGCTGCCATAGGACCTAATATTCCTATGAACCAGGCGAGTGTTGCCGTGAACTTTTGAAGTTGGAACAGTTCTGTCGTTTGCTTCAGTGCTGCAAGCTGGTTCTGCCGGAAGTACATGAAAATGTTGTAGATGAACGTGACAATGATGATTAGCCATGAGTTCTGGAGGAACGCGATGAAGGGCACTTGATAAGCTCCCATCCACGTTGTCAAGTCAGGATTCTGCTGTAACTCACTTGCTGCTAGCTGCAGTGCGCCGCCTGTGATGCCGAGGATCACAATTACTACTAAGAGTCCCTGCCAAGCCTGTAGTTTAAGGCTCATTTTTTCTTTCTTCACCTCTTACGTTTCCCCTCGCCAAGCATTGTTGACGAGGGCTGGAAGAAGAGGCAAAATGAGTTTCAACTGAAAATATATCTGGATTCCATGTCAGCTGGATCCAGCTGCCGGAGTGTTTCATCTGAAAACTAAAAAAGGGGGATTGAAAACTGCTGATTTTTCAGAAAGCCTAGCTTGTCTTGAGTCCCGTGATCTGGACGATAGCATCTCCGCATAGCACGACTGGCGCGTACCTTGTCGTCAGCATGATGTCTATGGCGTCAAACTCTTTTCTAAGCTCCAAATCGCTCATCAACGGCCGTTTGATGACGAAGAAGCCCATAGGAGCGTAAGCGCCGCTTGGGTTCTCTCCCGTGCTGACTATGTATGCTGTTCCTGCGCTCTGCGCTGCTGTTACTAGGACCTGCATGTCGTAGACTGTTCCGATGACGCCGCCCTTCGTGATTGTTTCGCCGTAATGCGCCCACAAGCTGAACATTGGCAGTTCGTAGAGGTCCCGCGCGTTAATGGGGTTGCAGATGATGTGCGTGGGCTTGAAGCTTTTGGCTTCAATGTAGCTTTTCGCCCAGAGAATGTCTTCTTGGCCTAGCCCGTATGCTGTGCCTGCGCTGACTTGGAAGCGTGTGCCCGTGGCGCCCATGCTCCAGCCTGTTCCTGCGCTGCTGATTCCTGAGCCGTTGCCGATGACTGTGAGGCAGTCAAGGTCGATCGTGTATGCCATACGTCTCGCTAGACGTCGGAGCTGCTGCTCGATCACTGGGATATAGAGGTCTTCGATGTTTTCGCGGGTTACTCTTTCGCGCATGCCCTTCTTGTAGGGCGTGACGGCGACGTAGCTTAGCGGCGTGAAGTCCATGGGGATTTCTACGCCCTCTGAAATTTCAGAAATTGCCGCTGAGCGGCTACCTGCTTCCTTGACGAAGGTTGCTGTCTTGCCTGCTACGAGCGGAAACTCTGGGAACAGCTGCTTGATGAGAAGCGATGGCATCGTTAATTCGATGATCTTCTTGTGCAGTGCTGGATACGCTACTGCTCCGGTATCTACCCATGTGAAAGCGTCTCTTTGCATGCTCATGTCAATTCACTTACTCCATGAAGATTATCGCTGAGCCGCCGCTTGCGGCGCCGATTTCGCAACTGCCGATCACGCTGAGCATTTGGGCGAGATAGGTGACTAATGCTGTGCCTGCGCTGACTGTTAAGCCTGGTTTGACAATTGTTTGTATTAAGCCGACTCCTGTGCCGGCGCTTGCGGGTCCAACCATGTCGCCTGCAGTTATGGTACCATACGCTGTTGCTCGCGCTCGGCCTCGCCAGAGCACTGAAACTTGTTTGTTGATTGCCGCTGTTGTCATAGCAATTCCGTAGCGACCACAATAAACAGCAGGAGCGTTCGGTGTTGGTAGGACTGTCCCATCTGCGCTGATGTAAACAAGTTGGCCCATCGTAATGGCTACGCCTGCGATCTCATTAGTAATGTAACGATCTGAAATGTGCGGGCTTGTTCCTTCAAATGTTGGAAGACTCATACTTGTTCACCTTAGCCAGAGAATGTCGCGTGTCCTTGAGCGCCGAGTTTAACGTTAGCCTTCAGTAAGTCTTTGAACCACGGTGCAGACGGACCACTCGCTTCTTGGTCCATCTCTTCAGTGCTGATTAAGCCCTTGCCAGTTGGCTTATGCGCTGCTGATTCTGCAGTGTCAGCCTGGTCCGGCGCCTTCGGCCCCTTTGGAGCCCCAGGCAAGTCTTCAGCATCGCCGCCTTCGCCTTTCTTCTTAGCTGACTTTGCATCTGCCGCGTCAGCTGCGCTTTCACTTAGTTTCTTGGATAGTTCAGTAAGTTTCCTGGTGAGTCCTGTCTTTGTTGCTCGCTTTGCCACTTCAGCTTCGATCTCAGCGACTTTCTTGTTCAAGGCTTCGATTTCCGCGTCTGTCCCTGCACTCTTAATCTGGTCCATAAGCTTGACAACCTGGTTTGTTAACTCGTCGTATGTTACCTGCTTTGCTGGCCCCTCTCCAGGAGCCACGTTAACTACGCCTTGTGCTTGATGCGGAGAAGCCGCTTGCTGCCCATCCTTTTGTGCAGACAATGGCTTCACCTCCTTTGTACCTTGTTGAAATTCAGGTTTGTTTTCAGGTCCTTGCGACTTTCGTCTAGAACCCACATCTTCGTCATTTTCAGATGACCGTAAACTACTCTCCATTAGGCTAACTCGAACAGCAAGAAGCCGCCTACATAGGCTCTTCCGCTGAAACTCGGCAAGCACGTTTTGTTGGTTCTCATTCATCGCTGAAGCAAAGCCTAAAGGCTTAAACTCCGTGTTCTTATAGGCTGGGCTCGCAACAATACTGAGCTCCCTGACTTTCGGTTTGTGCACGATCTCCCAGGCACCGGGGCACAAGTGAATAAGCATACCTTCCTTTCTGCTGGGCTTGCGGCACTTGCTGCATTCAACTTCGTCACTGTCAACTTGGACGCTAACATGTGTCAAGTAGCCCCTGAGGACTTTCTCGATGATTGCTTGATCACCGATCTCAGCCCTGAAAAGTGCTGTCTGGCCTGCTCTTTTTGCCTCAGGAACCTTACCTATTACTGCCATGGCGCTTTCAGCATGATCGATTCGGAGCTGTGCGCCTTGAAGGCTCGAGACAAAGAAGTCCAAGTCCTCTTCGGGCACTTGCCACTTGTTCGAGTTGACGCTTGTATCGATGGCTACGCCCTCAATGTTGAGCAGCTTCTCTTTGAGAGCCAAGTCTGCTTGTTGGCCAACCTGCGCCTTGAAGGGAACGTAGTATTTCAACTGCATATTATACCCCATATCACGCGCTGGGCGCGCTGGGCTCGTTTTAGATACGAATAGAACGCCTCAGAGTCGCTGAGCATGCTTTTCTCGCTTGGACTGTACCCTTTGCATCCGGGCACGCTGCAGGGAGTGTGCTCTTTACCCAGTTTTTTATAGACAGAAAGAAGGTGCGAGTGTATCCGTTGCTGAACGTCTTTGCTTAATGTTGATTTTGTGATCTGAGCCATTCCGTTGTTCAGATGAGGCATGTGGACGTTTCCGTTTTCGTCTTTGTATGGAAAATGCCTCAGACCTCTTGGTGTTGTCTTGCCTTCGCTGTCTTTCTTGCCTCCAGGCTCGATGTAGGCAAAGGAACTATCTGGAAGGTCGTTTTGGTACTTAGTTGTCCATTCTGCCGCTTTGAAACTCAATCTTTCAACTCCATAACTATGACTCATGTGAAGTATGTTGAACATAGACGTGCACAACGACGTGCACAAGTATGCTGAGCATAATCTACATCGAAAGGAAAAACGCGCCATTATTTAGCGCTAAATAATGTTGAAATTCTTTCGGCTAGAACTTTGTTCTAGAAGAAACTTCTATCTGACCGTGCTGATTTCAACGTAAGCGTTAACGCAGCGGCGCCGGTACTCGTTCCACGCTGCGAAGTTTGTTAGGAGGCTGATCTGGCTTTTCAGGTGCTTGTCTAGCCACTGCTTAACTGCCTCTGGCGTCTTGAATGCTTTCTTGTCGAAGATGTAGCTTTGGATCTCCCAGCGGTCAGAGCCCTTTACCTTCGCGTAGGTAATCTGTATGCCAACAGTGATCTGCTTGACCCTGAATTTCTCGTATTTGCCCGGGTCCTGAACCCGGTACCGCCAAGTGTTCTCTTTCTCATCTAGCCCCATAGCCTTAAGCTTCCTATGATCTTGAACGATCTGCCGAATCTGAACATCAGTGAATGTTGGATGCTCTTTCCGTTCCTTGTCAAAGTCGCTCATGTCAATTTGCCAACCCTTCACAAATCGTCAATAAACGTTTCAACAAGATATCTTTCACTTTCTTGAACCTGCGGCCTGGGCTCGTGTCGATAATGATCGCGTAAGTGAAATAGCTCGGTGGGAATATGAGGCCGTTCATGTACCTGTTTTTATGGTATTTTTTTGGGTCCAGTTTTCCATAGTGCAAGCGTCTAAGTCGGCACCAGATACCACTAGTATGTAGTCTATGTATCTCATTCGCATACCCGCAGAGATGAGTGCAGCCCATGCATTTCGGCCACCCATCCCAGTTAGTGACAGCACGCGTGTACTTAGATAGCCTACGTTTCAGGCTTCTGTAAGCCATCCTGGGCCAGAATTTTGACGGCTTACGCTTCATCTAAGAAATACTTCCGTCTGAACTCTTCCGGCGTGCCAAGCGGCCAACGTTTCGGGCACTTGTAGCATTTCTTTGGAACAAGCTTCCAGAGCTCTCGGCTGCCCCTGCGCGCATTGAACGCTGAGAATATGTACCCGCATTCGCAGTGATGGACAACTTCGCTTGCGTTTGGCATCATTCAGTCACCGGTAAAAAGTAAACAATTCTGCTCGAACGCTTCTCCTTCTTCGCCAAGCCCAACAGCACAAGACCATTCAGGTAGCTGCTCTCAATCGCTCGTGCTCTTCCCGTAGTTTTAGCAACATCAGTAGCGCAGACGCGACCAATCTTGCCCAAGACGACAGCAGTCCTTTGCAGATGCTTCGGCAGTTTCAACAGGTCCTGCCATTCATAACCAACAGGGCTCTTCGTTTGAGATTCTATGATTTTTATCAGCTTGGCAAGTTGGACGCTGATGTCTTTCAGAGTATTTGCTAGCTCTTCGCTCATCTAGAAGTATCCTTAATCTGGCGAGCTACTGTTCTGTGCCTTTGATTATGATGTCGTTCGTGAAGCTCGTTATTTTGCTGATAGAGGGCGAAACTGCAAGCGTCATGTTCGCTGTCACTACTTGCGTTGACTGCAAGACGTATCCAGTGCAATTCCAGGCGAGCGCAAAGTATTGACTTGCATTCGTTACTGCAGTGAAATTCTGTTCAGGTACTCCGTTGAAGGTCCAGTTTCCAGCTTGCATCGAGAGGCTAACGTTCACGTTGCCATAGTTGCGCGCATAGAAGACTACTCCGGCCATTTCTCCAGGATCAAGAGTGCCCCAGTCAATGTCTGTAAGCGGCTGCGTGAGCTTCGCGTCCTTCCAAATGTCTAAGCCGATTGCTGTTATGCTGCCATGACTTGTCACGTGCACGTTCATTGCCAAAGCTACGACTGCAAGGATAACGACGGCTACCAGAGCGGCAGCTAAGATTTTTTCTAATGTTGTTGTCATTTCATCACTTCGAAAACGAGGAAAACTTTTGGCGCCCTTCAATCAAGAAAATATTCACGTTTATAGGGCGCTACTTTCTGGCTCCCAATACGTTTCAAGCAGAACTATCTTACAGCGGTAGTTAGCTTGAAAGATTTAATCAACGTCATCATCAAGTAAAGTCCAGAGGCTCAGTGCGATCAATGCTGAGTTACGGCCGCGCAGCCTTCCCTTAAAAGCAACATGATTCAATACTGCGCCTGACAGGACTGTCGACTCACGGACATTGCGTAAAGAGCATCCACTCAAACCTAGCTTATTTCCTGCAGCTCTCAAGCATGCTGCGTGTATCTCAGCCTTCAGCATGCTCTTTTGCAGAACCGTTCCCTGAAGCCTAGCAGACAAGCTTTCTCTGTGAAGCAGCTGTCCCTTCAAACTCACGCTGGAACTTGTCTTCTGCTTGACTGCGCCAGTCACTTTAAGGCCGGACCAGAAGGCCTTTTGAACACGAAGGACGGGCAAGCCCTCATCTGCACCTTCAGCCTTCAGGATTGCTCCCAAAATCTCTTTTATGAAACCGTCTGTTCCTAATCCCGCATCAGAAAACACTTTCAGGATTGCTCCAAGAATTTCTTTCGTGTAGGAATCTAATCCTGCTCCGACGTCGGCGAATCCTAAAGCCTTAAAGGGAATAATGAAAACATCGACGCCGTGACCTGTATCCGTAAATATCATGGCTCTGAATGGCGTGGCAAATGCGTCGGTTCCCGTTCCAACATCAGCGAACCGCATTGCTTTAAAGGGAATAGCATAGGAGTCTGAGCCTGCTGCCGTTTCCGCAAAGGCTTTTGAAATCGCTCCTAAGATTTCCTTTATGAAAGCGTCTGTTCCGCCAGCGACATCCGTGAAGCCTAACGCTTTGAACGGTATTACAAAGGCGTCAACGCCATGTCCCGATTCTGTAAACAACATAGCTCTGAAGGGAGTTGCAAAAGCGTCAGAGCCGTGCCCAACGTCCGAGAACGCCATACCTTTAAGTGGAATCGAAAATGCATCTGTGCCATGTCCCATATCAACAAACGCTAACGCACGCAAAAGCGTGAATATGTCCGTTCCATGTCCGACATCCGAGAACCCTAAAGCTCGCCAAAGCATTGCGAAGTTGTCGGTTCCGTGTGCGACATCAGAGAAAACTAAGAATCGCAATAAGTTAAAAATGTCATTTCCGTGTCCAACATCTGAAAAACCCATCGCTCTAAACGGATTAATAAAACCGTCAGCGCCATTTCCCGAGTCCCCGAAGGTTTTGTTCAAAAAAGTGACGATTTTAGTGAAGGCGTCTGTTCCATATCCAGCGTCAGCAAAGGCTTTTTGAAGGAAAAGCGAGAATGCGTCGCTTCCGTGTCCAATATCCGCGAACCCTAAAGCCTTAAAGACAATTTGGAAAAGTTCAGAGCCGTGTCCAACATCGGCGAAACCCATACTTCTGAAAGGCGTGTTAAATGCTTCTGTACCGTGTCCAACATCGCCGAAGGGCATAGCACGATAAGGATTAATGAAAGCATCTGAACCTCCACCTGAATCGCTGAAACTTTTTGGAGTTACTGCTTGTTCATAAGTAGCAGTTATTGTGGTATCCGCGGTTAATGCCACGTCTCTGATTGGGTTGGTTGATTCGTTTTCCCATTTTCCAAAAGTATAAGGTATGTCATTTATAGTGACAGATGTAGGCATAGTGACGCGATAAGTGCCGTCGTCGAGTGTGTCGCTCCAATTTGTTGTGTGTTGATGGGCAACTGTGAATTTGTCTGCTCCATGCCCGACATCTGAGAATCCTAAAGCCTTAAAGACAATTTGGAAAAGTTCAGAGCCGTGTCCAACATCGGCGAAGGGCATAGCACGATAAGGATTAATGAAAGCATCTGAACCTCCACCTGAATCGCTGAAACTTTTTGGAGTTATTAGTAATACTTCTTTGAACGCTGCAATGCAAACGCACCAGTCGTCTGATGTGACCGTCCAACTTGTCGCCCATGTGCCTAAACTAGCTTGCAAATAGTATTGAGCATTATCCGTATATTGTCCATCGTCTATTTCATACAGAATCGTTCCGCTTCTGGCTGTGGGAACTGAAGTATATCCGTCTCCTAACACTCCAACTATGACATCGCCGTTTACTGTGGTGGTCACGCTGACGGATGGGTTTGCACTTAGTCCTGTGGCACCGTTTTGCTGGTCGAGAGCACTTGTGTAACCGCTTTGAGCCTTGTAGGTTGAAGCAACGGCATATAATGTTGCTGTGCCAGTGTTCGGAATGCTTATTTGGTAAGCCGATCCTGTGGGCGGGTTTAAGAGGTAGAACAGTTCGCAACTTGTTTCTGGCGAGCTTGAATATTTCCTGAGTTTGTCGGCTTGCGACATTGCCACGCCGTTGAATGTTGGATTGCCGCCAGCGCGGTTCGTTGAGCCAGCAGTGACAATCGACACTACTAGAACGGTTGCGCCCGCGCCACAGGTGTAATTGCTTGTGAGCGGGTTGGTTGCGCCAGTAAACCGCAATTTCGTGTCGAATGTATGCGCCATTTGTTTAACTCAGGTTTTCTATTAGAAACGGGATTCCTTGAACTGGTGTGGAGTTGACTGTTAATAAGTGGGCTGGAGAAGGGTTGAACGCGACGGCTTGACAAACCCAGAACCAAGTAGAGGATATTGTTATCTGATAATTTTTTGCGCCTGACGAAGATTCTGATTTGTCATCTCCATCACACGAAACGTTGTACGTGTTCCCTGACCACTCGTAGTATCTATGTGTTTGTCCACTATCGTGACTCGATACTGTACGATTTGCAATCCAGCAGCTATGAATGAAAACGCACTCGCTGCTTCCCGCCAACGTTATGTCCACATTCGGTGTCGCGCTAAATGCAGTTTTCGCCGCGCTTGTATCAAAGGTTCCTGTCTGAGCTACCCCACTATAACTGCAACTTCCACACGCGCAACCACTGACGTTATTGCTGAAATTGACGGTTATCGTTTGGCTCCCAGAAGTCGGATTGAGCAAGTACCATATTTCTCCACGCGCCCAAGTGCTGTTTGAGTCTGCCCTTAAAAACGTGGCACTCTGGCTTCCGACAGTAACGCTTGAAACAGAAACAGTAGTCGGGGCAAACGCGATAGCTATCAGGAGCAGGCGGTTAGTGCCTGAACCAACCGTATGCGGCCAGTTTATGCTTGATACTGAGCCATCGTACTTGGTATGTGCTACGTTGTCAAAGTCGATTGCCATTAACACATTACTCTGTTGTTATCGTAAATCTTCCAAAAAAGGGAATTTTTCTGTATCCGCTTCACGCTTCTATGTCCAAGTGATAGTGCCCGTTACTCTCCAAGTTTGCCCTGCTGGTTTCGTGCCTAACGCGGTGTTTTGTCTGCAAAGGTTGTCTCCCGTGTCTGAGGATGCGTTAACTATGGTTTCTTCGTTCCATCCGTATTCAGCTTCTCCAGAAACGAAGTCCGATTGGAACACGAGGTCGTGGTCGCCGCTTTGACTTGGATAAGTAGCATTCATTGCTTTCCACAGTTTGTTTGTGGCTGCTTGAAGTCCAGTTTGTGTATCGACTGGCGCGGTAGCTGAATCTCCAATTCCAATACAGGCGTTGGCATTGTTCCATGCGTTTTTGGCTGAACCAACTCCTGCTATCATGTAGAACACGGCAATCCATGCTTCATGCAGAATGCAGTTATGTGGTTTGCCTTTAACGACTTCATAGGGCTTTATGCCTTTTTCTTCGATTTCCTTTGCGTCTTTCGCTTCGAATTTTTCGACTGTCCACTGGATTTCATGTTTCACTTTTTCTCTTATACTCATTTCTTTTTTCAACTCGTTTTTTTGACGTTTGTAGCCGATTAACTCGAGTTCTACCGTCATACTAACGAGAATATCGACAGTTCAAACTGTGTCGAAAGAGCGCTTAACCCGTGTAAACCTCAGTAGCGACTACTTCAACTGTTGCACGTAGGCCCGCTAACGTTTGAGGCTTCCATGTGAACCGAATCGGAGCCTTCTCTCTACTTGTTAAGCCTTCAGGACACTCAACACTGACGCAGCCATCCAGCCCCGAAACCTTGATATCACGGAGAACCCCTGGAGTCTCGTTGAAAAGCCAAATTGTCTGTGTCTTAGGCTCCATGAACCAGACTTCGCCGAGATCCACGCCCTTCTTATCTAACGGCTTAGTTAGGGCTTCATCATAAAACAGCCGCATCCTTAGCCTCCCCGCAGTTTATCTTCCATTGCTATGAGAACACGCCGGCGCGCTTCCTGAATCTCTGCTTTTCTAAGGGTTTCTTCTCTTACAGCAGCAGCCGCATTATATACTGCTAACTGAACGCTAGCTTTCTGCATGACTGGCGTAGCTTTTTCTCCGTTACCATTTGTGCTTGGACTTTCCTCAGGGAAGCCTAGCCGCAGCCTTGCTTCACTCCGCTCGATAATCTCATCCTTTTCAAGAGTATCGATGAGAGGTCCGATTTCCTGTATTGTCGGCTCCCAAACAGGCCGCCACTTACAATGCGGTACTTCAACATCTTTGCCGAATTCCAGTTTGACAAGCTGTTTGAAGAGGCATGTTTCCAGCTGATCAGAATTGTTCTCCTGGATCATGCGTAGCCTCGTCACATATTCTTGCATGACAGTATCAGCGGTTGCCCGGTTCGTGCCTTCACTGTGGCCCATGAAAATCTTCGGCACGCCGAGGACGGCTTCGCGCATCTCATGCATGTAGTCAAGCCACCATTTGATGTTGATCTGCCCGGTCATGCTGGGTATTGCTTCGACGGCGCAGTCTCCCCTTACAAACACGTCGCTGGCCACGGTTCTTGATGAGAAGCTGTCGATAAGCTCGTTCAGTTGATGAGCCGTGAAGGGTTTTTCAGGACTGCCGCCTTTGACGACGAGCATGGGCTTCGTGTAGAGGTGGCTGATTACTGCCATATCGTCTTCAAACTGGTCTATCAAAGCCTGGATCTTCAGCAACGGTCTGAGGAGCGAGGTGCCATAGCTAAATTCGTACCACCAGCTCTTAGGGCACCAGCGGAAATGAATCATATCATCAACCGGGAACACGACTGGCGGCATCGTCAAAAGCTGTATGTATCCTAGCACTTGCCCGTAAGGATCTCGCCTTACTCGCATGTGAACAGGGTCCAACGGCTTAATCCACATGATCGGGCCTTGATCCCCGTCCTTGCAGAGTTCAGCGTACGCGTTTCCAAAGATTAGCTGATCGGCTGTTGTGATGCGAAGCTGTTCAAGATAGTTGTGCTCATCAAGCCAATCAGTGAGCCACTCACGCACTTGCGGCGTTGAGCCTTCAAGTTCGAAGCCGCCGCTGACTGCCAAATTCACCGTAACGTCAATAGCAGCCTTGATGTAGGGCGTGAAGGTGTAGAGGTCCTTGTACTTGGGCAGGTCCTCAATGGGCATTGCGCCCCAAAGCCTATCCCAATAAGCCGTGTACGGGGGAGTTACGAAGCCGGCGCCGCTGCCCCGAATCATGTACTTGGTAACGTATCCCCAGAGGCCCGCGTCCTGGCGCCATCCAACAGGGATTTCCTCTTGAATCTGGCGTCGGCTAACGTCAGGCGGATACGCACGCATTGCCTGAAGGTTTGAAGCTTCAACTTGACTTCTCAGGGGCATAGTTACGCACTTTTCTTCTCGATCGTGATGACGACGCTGTCGATTATGAGGGTCTTGCTGATGTCGACCCCGTTGACGAGAATTTTAATGTCCTTCGGTTCACAGTTCAATTGAATCCCAAGCGTCTTCACAAGCTTCTCTTTATCGCTCATGTAGAACACGGGGGACTGATACTCATCTACCATCCTGCTCACCTCTGTTCATCTGTTCACCTTGATTAGCGTCTGAAGGGAAGAAAACGGGCCCTAGTAACTTCGTCTGAGGGGCCTAGTTTCAGGGCGTAGCGAGTTGCGTCGACTGCGTGATCGTTCTCTTTCACGTCCTCTCGATACTCTAACAGCTCGCTCGTGAGGTTCACACATAGTTTGCTGACGAAGATTCGGGGTTGTTCATCTCCTGCTTTGGCGAATCTGCCGCCAAACTCGCGGAGGCCGTCTTCGCGTTTCGCATGGTAGCCGCTTGCGTTCAATTCTGCTCGGCGTAGCGCATCAATCGTCTCGGGATTGCTCGGGTCGCAGAGGACTTCGCCTTCACCATACTTCTGCCGCAATTCTATTAGTGCTTGGACAATGTCTTCTTGCCTCATCTGGCGTTGATACACTTCGTCGAAGACCCAGACTCTGCCATCACCGTCATAGCCTAGGGCTACTATGGCCGTCGGGTTGGTCCAGCCAAAATCTACGCCATAACGGATCTCCTTCAAGAGTCTAGGGTCGATTTCGCGTAGGTGTATTGTTGCGTCAAATCCGAAGCTGCCTGCGCCGACTGCTGCAAAGCGGCCGTAGACAAAGCGGTCCGCGAAGCCCCCTGTATGCGTACGGACAATTTCAGTTATGAAATCTTTGGGCAGCTTGGGGTTATCATATATGCTCCAGCGATATAGCCGGCAGTTGGGACTCTTCGTGATGGGATTTTCGACGGCATTGAAGAGTTCGCTGCCTGGAGTGTCAGGCGTTGTCGTTATCCATATTCCCGGGTCTACTGAGACTTTGCAGCGACCACTTCCGCGGAGTCTCCGGATGACGGTAAGCCAAGATAGGTTGAAATGGTGAATCAGTCTTGCTTCGTCAATGTGAGCGTAGTCAATGTTTGCACCCTCAGCGTTTTCGGGGTCCGTGAGACTAACGAACCACCATTCACTATCATTTTTCCAGTTAAGCCGCATATCTTTTCGGCTGAACCCTCGAATGAGTGGATTGTCACTGAAGGGGTATCTGCAGCCGAGGAGAAGCGGCGACTCAAGCGTCTGGAAGATCGTGCGGCGCATCATAGGATAAGTCGGTGAAAAGATGAAGCCGACGCTACCTGGATAAGCCCGAGCCCAGCGGATATCCTCAAAGAGGCCGGATAATGTTTTCCCAGCGCCTGTTCCGCAGGAAAGTGCACGTTGACTATAGACGCCCATGCCCGCGTGAAACTTCAACTGTTCCTTGTGCGGGCAATACTGCATAAACTTAAGCTGGTTGGACTGGGGGCTGCTGGTCACGTTCTTTCCTCTGCCGCTCAGCCTCTTCCATAAGTGCTTTCTTCAAGTCAGGGTCAGCTTCAAACCCGAAGTTTAAGCTTAACAGATTCAGTTGCTCAGGCTTCTTTTCTACGGCGCCAACACTCTGCAGGACCTCGAGCACTTGAATGTTAGTCTCCTTGATCAGCTTCAAAGCTCCCAGTTTCACGAAGTCATTATCAGTGTCCTGTAGGAGAAGCCAAGTTTTCGGCAAGACAGACCTGGCACCCTCAACAAAGCAATGTAACAGAGTCGGATCGTCAAGCCGCACGACCTGCGGAATCCACTGTCGCCGCCGCTCCCAATCATGATAAAGATGCTTAGCAGTTACGTCAGATTCTTTCTCAAGATTCTCTATTATCAGCTTCAAGGGTATGCCCATAAGGTGCTGCTGCAGCATCTTCGTCCGCCTTTCCAACAGCTGCTTATCCAGGTGCCTACCCCCTAAATTCGCCTTTTCTGGCGAATAACGCGCCCGCTGCGATTTAACAGAACGTTATCCATGGTCTCCTTTCCAGAATAAACCTTATCTTGCCAACCCCGTAACCGTATAGTTGAGGAAGGGCGCTATCAACTCTGTTTTTGTGTCGCAAGCAAACCGGCGTTGGTAGTGCTCTCCTCTTAAAATTACTGTTCAACCCCCTCTAGATGCGACTTTTCAGTCGCACATTTTGGCCCAAATAACGTAGCGAGACTGTTATTCGCTTCTCGCTTGAAGCAGTGTACGGATGAGCCAGGTTTCGAGAGTCAATTCTTTGGCCTCGGCCTACGTGCATGATCTTCCAGCCTTCCAAATTGCCCCGGATTAGTTGCGGGTTGCTAGTTATGATTGTGAAGGGAAGCCCTGTTCTTGACGTGTAGTATTCTGCCATCCAGTTTAGGAGGCGCTTGCCGACGCCTATGCCCTGATAATCCGGGAGGACCACAAGCCTGCTGACGCGGTAATAGAGCGCGCTCATCTTCACTTTCATGATTGCTATGAATGCTACGGGCTTGCCTTTGTAGAGTGCAATATAATTCTTGGTGAAGGGGCTGAGGTCACTGTTTAGATAATGATATTGCCTAAACTGTTGCCAGAGACTTCCGCTGCACCTATGAATGTCGAGGTCAATTTTTGGTCTCTGTCTTTTTTTTTTACTGAATTCCATCGCGTCTGTAGTGAAGACCCAGTCCGGCTCCAGCCAGTCAACAACGTCATAGTGGCACGTTACTGCAATGAATTTCTTCTGTGATTTTCTTATAGCTTTGGAGATGGCAAATGCTGAAACTTGCGCGACTTCTCGGTCCACAACGCTTGTGAACTCGTCAAACACGATCAGAGGCTGCTCGAGCATTAGGGCCCGTGCGATGTCGACACGCATTTTCTCTCCTTGGCTCAGCTGCTCGTAACTTTTAAGCCAGTCCGGAGGGCTTGCGAAGCCGACGCTGCAGAGAGCCCTTGTAATGTCTCCAACTGATAGGCTTTCGGGAAAATCGTCCAGGATGCTCTTATGCGTGTAGTCAAACCGGCTGATGTAAGCATCTGCGAAAAGCTCTTGGGCTATGCTTGTCTTGCCAGTGCCGCTGCGGCCCACGATTACGCCGATCTGCCAAGGCTCATCCTCTATCTGCAAGGACCCTTTGAAACGCTTCTCAAGCTTGCAGTCTAACAGCGTGAATGAGCCTACGATAGATTGAGCTCGGAAGGATTCGGGGTTCTCCCAGGTCCTTACAACGTCAAAACTCGGCACTTAAACCCCTGCTCAACGAGTTTCTTGTAGGTCTCTTCTTGCTGCTTCTCAGTCTCGCATTCTATGACGACTTCCCAGGTTTCTTTGAATCTCATACTGCCTTCTTCATCCTGGAGGCGTTTGAGCGAGCGGTTAATGCTCTGGTCTGACAGCGTCAGTAGCCTCTTCAGGTCCTCTTCGCGTCCAGCATCGATGATTCGCTTGAATTCTTCAGCATCTGCCCTGGGCTCGTGTTCTCCCTTGAGCTTATTCAAAACTTGCCGGAGCAGCCGCCTATCAACGTCTTCAACGGGAAGCCTGACAATTTGAACCTGCTTCATGCCCAGCGCTTTAGCTTCTTGCCAACGTTGCTCTCCATCAGCGATTAAGAGGTCCTTGTTTGTGATGATTGGCACGATGAACCCGTAACGCAGGATCGACTCTCTGAGTGCTTTATGTTGCTTCTCGCTCATTTTGTTCGGGTTCTGCCCGTCTGTTTTGAGGCTTGCAATGTCAACAAGCTCTACAGGTGGGATCTGAATTGCTTCGCTCAAAGTTCTTCATCCGGATAATCTTCAGGATTGAATTGTTCATCCTCTTCATCTTCTGTCAACGAGTCTTCACCAGTGAATATGAGATGCAAGCCACGTAAAGAAAGCTGTTGCGGCAACGAGCACGTATGGCTGAATGGCACGCCAAGTGCTCTTCATGCTGTTGACGTCTGCAACTAAGCCACTTTTCATGTCTTCACCGATTAGAGCCGTCTCAATCCTGTCAATCTTCGCCTTACAATCTTGGATGAGAGTAACATAGGGGCATCGGGGATTCTTCTTTGCGAAGCTGCAGAAATCATCAGCACTAGACAGGTAGGCTCCTCTCCTGATAGCTTCCTTCGCCGCGAGAATCTAACAGAACTTCTCCCCTCTCAATTGTGATTGCTCCTGGTAACACGTATTCAAAACTTGCTTTCAGAAGTACGCTTAGCTGTTCGCTTGTCGTGATATTCACGATTTCGGACAGTATGTCATCATCAAAAGCGTTAGTTAGTGCGATGCGCTTCGCTGCGCGTCGTTGCTGCACGAAAATACTGTGTTTGTGCACCATTTTTGAAAACATCCTGTTGCTCAACGCTTCTGCCCTTCAGAGGCAGTGGCTGAAAGTGAAAATTTGGGCCCGTAGGCCCTGTGCAATGAAAACGGAGCTAAGCGTCTGCTTTTAAACTTTTACGGTTTTACCGTACAGTTATTGTTCCTCTACTGCCTCATCACCATCATTCAAGTGGGTAATTACATCATTACAAAGCGCGGCTTTTCCGCATACTTCACACTGCCCCCGACTTTTAACTGCCGTTTTGATATCGGTATTTTCTAGACAATCATCACAAACCCACATTATGCTTCCTCGTTCTCCGGCTTTCTAAAGATCTTCATCTTCGAGTTTCATTTAGATCTCCACTGAATTTGCTCTTTTTGCCTATAAATCTGTTTTGCCGCAAGGAGGAAAGGTAGGTTTTGAGGGCGAGTTCCACGAGGCCCGTTCGGCTCATATTGAGAAAGGTTGCTGCTTCGTCAACGCTGTAAAGCAGATCCTCTTCGCACCGAAACTCAACGCGCCTCTTCACTATTTCACGTTTCTACGCTTTCGATCCTTAGCTTCTCATTAGGGAAGTAGCCATTATTGCTCGCGATTTTTGCTTCCATACCCTTTTTGCATTGCCTAGAGCAGAAGTATAGCGGTCTGACTGCATCGTCCAAGATTTCAACTTCGCTCCATTTGAAACGTCCCTTCTTGTCGATGAGGCTTCTTCGGCAAGTGTCACATTTTGTTATGAACGCTCTAACCAAACCGCGTTCGCCATCTAGAAGCAATACGATAGGTTTCAAATCCATCATTTTTTACCTTCCAAATATAGCGCGAAACTCGGACAGCTTTTTCTTGGTATCCTCAATTTCCAGCCAAAGACGTCTAATTGTTTCAGAGAGCCAGCGATCAGGCATACATCCTATGTTATCATAGACGTCTGCTGCCAAGTTCTCCATGCCTTCGATCATTATGCCGGAAAAGCGAGGGGCTAAGTGGATTTCCTCTCCGCAGTTTTTGCATTTGAACACTTGTTTAAGCCCATCCTTGTCGTAGAATGGCGTAAGCTGCTCGAAATCGTGAGAATGACACTTTTCACAAGATAGGCAAGTCATTCTTCTTCCTTCCACTCATTTGGGGGCTCGCGTATGGGCTCGTCTGGTCTCGGCGCCTTGCGGAGCTCGAGGATCTTCGCTTTTACGATGTCACCCTTCTCTATGCTATGCAGTCTTACGGCCGTGGGATCCAGCGGGAGATAGAGCACTCTTGAATGGCGCCGCACCGTGAAATACGCGACTAACCCTAATTTCTCTGGTTTTTGGGGTTCATGGTCAGAATGCACCAACTCAACGTCTTCACGCTCAGATTTCTTCATACTCAGTTACCTCCATAACCATAAGCAAACGATGAGAAGCAAACGTGAACCTCGGATAGCTAGGCTAATTTCGTCTAGAAGGCTCGACGTGCGAGAAGCATGGACTTTTCCCATCATTTCTTTCCCGCGCTCCCAAAGTAGTTCCAAAACCACTTAATCAAACGTTGACATTCATCTGTGGTAAACGCTTCAGTAAATTTTGTAGTTACGCTGAATATCACTTCTTGTTTCCATTCTGGGATAGGGAATTCTTTGCGAGCGTCATCCAAAACGTCTATCGATACGAATTCTTGTGTTCTATCAGGTTTCTTCCCTCGTTCCTTAGCGGGCCCTAACCAACAAGAGTATTTACATTCCTGCTGCACTATCTCATTGAAAGAAACCGTTCGTTTTCCGAATTCGCTTTCACTCATTTTTCCAGACATTCATTTTCCACCTTTCCATTACTGTGATTCTCTGTGTGTGTGCGTGTGTGTGCTGTCTTCCTGAAGCCTCTCAGTTAACTCTCAGTTACATTATACTCTCTTCTTCAGCCTCTCTGCTAGCTTCTCGTTCGAATCTTGAAGCCTTGCACGCACACACTAACTATTTCTCATCAATCACCTCACTAAACGTCAACTGTCTGTAGTCAGCAACCTTCCTCCAATTCAGTCCGTAAATGTGGTTCTGATAGAGTTCTTCAGCAATCATCCCGTGTTTGTGAAGAAGTATCATGTTGAATTCTATGAGGCTCTTCATGTAGTTTTTAATGGTTCTCGGGTCGTGCCCCACTATCTCTTTGATTCTTTTTGTTATGAGTGGGTAGCCTATCTGAGCGGTTGGACCGTATTCTTCGATTAGGGCCTTCAGGATTTCTTCGCACTTCTTGTATGCCCTGCTAACCACTATCTCAACCTCAGAAGTAGTACCTTGGAATTGGAACGCAAGAAACAAGAGAGGCTCTCAGAGGTAAGCCTGACTTCAATATCTGTTCTTCAATAGGACGAGAATTGGCTAGATGATTCTTTTCTGCTAGATAGCTCAAGATTAAGTATCGTTCATCTTCCGACAAGGCAGCCCAATCAACTAAGTAAAATTCCATTTCTCCCTCTCCCTCAACGTTTGCCTTAAAAGACGAAATCCCCTTGACAGGTACTGCACCATTCGGGAATACGTAACCCCAAGTCTTCTTTCCTTCATCATTTAACAAAGCTTTCATTTTTGCGCCTTCCTCTGATTATACGTCTGAATCTCACAGAAGTTAGCTATGTCACGTAGACATCTTTTTCCAAAGACTAACTCAAACTCGCCATCTTTCGATGAAACAAAGAAGTTGTAGCCTCGCCAAGGTGCATACCAACGTACACGCCCAAGCATTACATCATGAGATTTGGTCAGAGCTTTCCAAATGCTTGTCTTTCCGGATATACTCTTGCCCTCAAGTTCAAAGTGAATATACATTGAATCACTCATTTTGAAGCCTCCCTTCGGACCTCACGGTCCTTCGGCTCGATGTACGCGAGGCCCAAGGCCGAAAAGATGTCTTCCTCAGTCTTGCTGGCAACGGTTCTCATCATAGATGGAAAAGATTCAAGCGGTTTGAGAACGCCTTCTGCAGCACTCAGCTTCATGCCTTTACTCAGGGCAAGACTACAGAGTTTCACGTTATGCTCTTTGCTGCCTGTCCGGACTAGAACGAGGATTCCCCAAGTTTCAGGCGTCGCATGGTAAATGTCTACGCTGTAATCTGCGGAAGAGGGATTGAAAAAGCCAGGCGTGCCGCCGAAGTCTCTGTCATAATGCTGGAATGTCATGAGCTTAGGCCCCTTTTTCAGCTGAGCCATATTGTGAGCATGCCCTAGCGCGTAGGCAATTCTATTCCAATTCTCGTCCCCTAGAGGTCGCGGAATCACCACGATGTCTATGTCGTTGACTTCGAGCTTCTGGCGCCGGATTGACCCAACGATCATAACTTTCTTGCATAAGTGTTCAAACTTGGAAACAACCCAAGCAGCCTCTCGCGAAGCATCTTCAAGCTTCAAGAAGAGCCCTCCTGGACAAGTTCAAATTCTAGCCACTCGCAGAAGGGACAGCACGGTTTTTCAACAATCACGCGTGTTGGAGCGTCTAGCGAGAAGCTTGGGGGCGGCCGCTTCTCTATACTAATCCGGGCTAGTACAGGAAAGGTTTTGAGGCATTCAGGATTTTTACATTTCCACATCTAATTGCCTCCTGGCGGTGATTCTGTGTATTCAGCCTCTTTCACGTTGTCAACGTCGATGATCTTGTTATTTCCAGCCTGAACTGTCGGAGTTGGTTTTGCTTCTAGAGCTGTGTATTCGCTGAGTCTTGGGAGAATGTAGTCTTTCAAGGTTTTCTCGTGGTTACTGCTTTGAATGAACGGTAGGAACGCGACTGCTTTTCCTGATTGCATGGCGTAAGCAGTTTCCAAGTGTGTTTTGATGAACCAGTACATTGCGCGTATGCTTACTTTCCAGTTTATCTCTTCGAGGCGCGGAGGTCTTGCTCGGGGTCGCTCTCGATCCCAGATCGCGGGGCACACTACTTTCACGCCTACCTTGACGGGGCGACCATCGATTGTTTCTTCGATTTTGAAGACGACGTATGCTTCGCGGGGAATGTCGTAGTGCCACATGACGTCTTTAACTTGGTACTCCGCGAGGATTCCGTCAATTTGCGCTTTGGTTCGTTCAGGACTCAGCTCTGTCGTTGCGTAGTGGACTAGCGGATCATCACTGTAAATCTTCATTCAGAAGCCTCCTCTGTAGCAGCCAAGGACTCTTCCGGATCGTCCGTGACCTGCATTTTATCTGCTTCTAACGGCTCAGAATGCAGTTCATGAATCATTTCGTCAGCGGTCTTGGCCTTTTTCAGCTGTTTAGACTCGATTCCGAGTTTACCGTTGAAAGCATTCTCAATCAGTTCTTTCACGCGTTCAAGATTGTCCGGGGAGCCTGTGGTGATGGCTGATTTCTCTCCCGATTTGTAGTCGTGTTCTTCGGCTCTGAAGCCCTGCCAGGCTCCGCCCTGATGCCAGCTGACGCTCGTAGATTTGCCATAAGTGTTGACGTCAAAACTAAACTCGCTACCCTGACGCTTTCCGCTGACGTCTATCTTCTGGATCTTGAGAGTTTCATCTTCACTTATGATCTTCTTGATCAAATCAACGAAGACCACGCTGATTTCCTGGACGGTGTGAGCTGAACGCAGCGTCTTTGTCTGCAGCAGCTTGGACTCGCCATCCATCGTCTTCTGCGACTCACGCTCAGGCTCGTAGACCCGTTTGCCGCTGGCCAAACTCCAGGAGTGATCGTAATGGCCGCTTGAGCAGTCAACCCACGGAAGCTTCTTGTAGTTGATACCGCTGGGTTCCCAGCCGCACTTTGGGCACTTCGGAAACTTCGCTTTTCCAAGAGCCTCCTTCAGCAGCCGTGCCTCTTCACGTTTCTCCCTGAGACCCTTAGCTTTGCGTTCGACGTCCTTGACTGTCATTGGATGGTCATAATGCGTCGCCTCGAAAACGATGTCTTTTGCAAGTGACTTCTGATCTTCCGGCTCCAACATTGCTAAGGGCTCAAAGTGGCTCGCAGTAATTATTCCACGTGGAATAGTCTTGACTACTGCAAGAACCTTCTCATCTAACTTCAGAAGGCTCAATCTCTGTGAAACAGTCGATTGGTCTACACCATATTTCCCAGCGATCTTAGCCTGCGTAAGCTTCGGGAGCTCTGTCTTGAAGAGAGCAGCTTCTTTGAAAGGGTCGATCGTGCCACGTTCGCGGTTGCGCCGGTAGCAGAGAGCCTTAGCTTCGTCCTCGCTTATCTCGCGCACTTCACACAGAATCTCTTTCCAGCTGAGCTCTCCAGCAGCGCGCCAACGATGTTCGCCGTCAACGATAACGTAGAAGCCCTCGAATGTTGTCGCTCCCATGCCCAAGAATGAAGGCTTAGGTGACACGAGGACAGGGTCAACGCCGTTGACGCCGTGAACGTGCATGTCCTGCTTCAGCGCATCATACTCTTCCTTCTGCATGACGTTCGGATTCCACCTGTTAGCCTCGATCTTATCAACTGCAATAGACTGAACAGTCATGAAGAGGCCTCCTCTACGTTGGAGATGAGTAACGGTTTTCCGCAGACGGGGCAGAACTCGTAGATCCTTTCAGAATTTGAGACGTTACCTGATTCTCCACAGCTCCTGCAGTAATAGTCAAAATTGAAGTCTCTCGGACGGAGGAGATCTCTGATCTCTCTGAGTAGAGTTACGATCGGGTCTTCTTTCACCGGTAACTCAATCGGTGCATGCGTCAGTATCTCCGTAGGTATCGAAGTAGGTATAGACTCAGGTATCTCCTCTGTCTTCTTAGCTTGCTCTTTTTTCTCTACTTTTTCTCGCTTCTTCAGCCCCTTTGTTTTCGATTTTCGCTCCCATCTGGGTTTTATGCGTCCAAGTTGCTTGAGCATTTGGAGGCGCATTTTAACTGATTCGTAGGATCGACCAACGACCTTTTGCGCGATGGCTGAAACAGTCATTCGTTTCTTCCAAAGTTCAATGAGTAAATCGTCGTCTTGCGCGTTCCAAGGAACATGTAACAGCTCTGGCTTTGGTCGTCCCTTTCGCTTTGACCCCGCCTTCAAGCCAGTGAGTTTATAATACTTCTGTCTGAGTGCTACACCAGTACGCCCTGAAAATTCAGGCATAAGCAAAGCTACTCTTTCGTAAACGGTCCCCTCTAACTGGTTCATGCGTTGAAGCAGTTTTTTCTCATCTTCATTAGACCACGGAAATTCAGCCATGCTTCCGTGAGTCGTTGCCTCATAATCGGTTACTTTCTCCACTTCTTCTACATCTTCCACCTTTTCCACCTTTTCCACTTTGTCCCTTTCCTCTCTCTCAGCTACTTCCTCTCTTTCCTCTACCTCTTCCACTTCTTCTTCCTGGTCCTTTCCCTTCTGCATGAGCGTAACTGGCTTACCAGCGATGTCAACGAAGTGCAACTCGCAGCCTTGACTGCTTAACTCGTCTTCCCAGTCAGGATCAAACTCGGTGCCTGGTATGATTACGCATTCGCCGTACGGCACCACATTGTCAAACTTAAAGCGCTTTTTCAACTCTTCAAACGTTACTGGCATTCTTCAGTTTCTCCTCCATTAGCTTTCTCAAGGTTACAGATGGAAATGTGCAGTAGACGCCGCGCTCCGTGAGCATTCGCACGTACCCGCATGCTCGGCTCTTGCACTTGTCAAAACTGACATTCCGCGTTCCTTTCATCCCTTCGAGGGGGCAATGTATTCTGTTTGTGCGCCTCGCATTAGACACGATTCTGTTGCGGAAAACAATCGGCCCTTGCTCTACTTGCATGTGACCATCTCCTCGTCAGGCATAACGCGTGTTTGGGCTTCCTTGTTCCATTGTTCTGCAGCTTCCTGACCCTTGCGGTTAATATAATCCGTGAAACTTTCATCCTGCTCAGTTCCTTCCTCTTCCCGCTGTCCCTTCAAAGCCTTATACTCATTCCAGAAGTCGTTTGTCCAACCCATCAACCACAGGCGATCCTTCCATTGTTTAAACTTGATTTTCTTCCAGAACCCTTTGTAGTTGAAGACCCATTTCGCGTATTTTTTAGCGTCTGACTGCGACATTCCAAACAGTGTTTTCAAATACATTTCTTGCTTACAGAGCGGGCAGTTGCCCATGCTTCTGCTTATGCCCTGCTTCGTGCTCACTAGAAACTTGCGAAACTCTGAAAGCCCAAGACAGAAGGGACACGTAACTTCCTTATCCAACGGAAGCAAAGTGTTATGTGCGATGACGACAACGTTGGGATTCGGCTTTATGCCTGAAAAACAAAGAACCATCTGAGCCTTATCATCTTTAGCCTTCTCGCGTCGCAGATAATTCCGATGCTCTCGAGGATTCACTGGCATGTGATAAGCCTCCCCGTCACTATCTCCAACTCTTCTCTTGTGAAACTCATTCGGCAGCTCCCCTAACGTACGCTTGAATCTCATCAGCAATCTTCATGAGGTACACGCGCGAAATTGGAGGCGTGTAGACGTACCTGAAGGCGGTGATTCCCATTTTCTCAAGCATCCGCGTGATCTCATAGTCACGGTCTGGGTCCTTGTGCGTAGCAAGAGTGTCCAAGTAGACGGCTAACGGACGTTTCGAGGCAGTCTTTTCATAGTACTCGTCTGGTCGGGTCCAGCGGAGGATGATGTTTTTGCTCATGTCCGGGTGCAACCCGCGCTTCTGCACTTCAATGCGTAGCTTCAACTCCGCTTTGCTGATTGGGTTGCCGTGCATGTTGTCGCGCCAAGTCAAGAAGAACCCTCCATGACAAACACGAGCCGGTGCTCGCCGTTCGGAAGGTGCTCGACGAGAAAGTGCTTCTTGCATTCTGTGCAGTCAAACTCTCCGATTGTGATGGCTTTAGCCTCCATTTTCGGAGTAAGTGGCGGCGAAGGCTCTTCCTCTTCAGTTTCGTGCTCTTCAAACGGGCCCACATCCTCCTCTGAAATCAAACCTTTCTTGGACTGAGAGACTTCTTGCTCCGCGCAATCGGCATGGTAAAACTTGCCACCACCCCAATGAACGGGCGTGCCCTCGACTGGATAGCCGCACCGAGCACACATAATCTGCTTCTTTTCGGGATGCGCTATCTCGTGAATCTCGCGAACAGAAGGAACCTCGCCGGTCTCTTTGATCTTGTCGACGATTGCTTCTCTTTTTTCTTTGGGGGCAGCGAGGATCTCACGAGCCTGATGCTCAGTGATTGCGCCACTTTCCAACTTGTCCCGGGACAATATGTTCGCTAGTTCTGGTTTCAGCATCTGAAGATGGTGCGTGACCCATGCGCCGTCTTTGCCGAAAACATCTGCTAGGTTCGCTTGTGTCGGATAGACAGCGGGGTACTTGTCGAGCAAATATTTGAGTGCCCTGCCGACTTCGTAGTCTGACAGGTCTTTTCGTGCGAAATTCTCCATTAATCTGATGCGGTCGAATTCTTCGTCAGACATGTCCTTTATGATTACGGGAATGTTGCCGAGCCCCAGCATTCTTGAAGCAAGAAGCCGTCTTTCGCCAGCCGCTACTTCAACGTAGCCAGCTTTCGCCGCCGGCCTGCAGACTAAGGGTTCAAGAACTATGGCTTGCTCTCCAGACGCGCGCGTGGTCGCGATCTGCTGAACTAATTCTTGTATGTTCTCTTCGATATGCAGTCGCAGTGTAAATATGGGTGAAAGAATAGCGGCAAGTGGAAAGTGTTCATAATAGCCTACCTTAATGATGAGGGGTGATGATTCGACTTTCTTCGGGCCTTTGTCAGCGGAGGGCGCTGATGTTATCGTTGGCATTGCCTTGCCCGGCTCTTTATAAGTGGCTGGGGAATGCATTGCCTGCTCTGATGGTTTGTCTTGGGAATCGGTTCCGTGCCCTGATGGTATCTTAGCCATTGCTCCGGGGATCTGCCAACTTCGGGCTCCCTGCAAGTAGTCTTCGCCGCCGAGCTCTCTTGTCAGCTTGCAAACTGCCCTGAAGTCTGGCGTATCGAGGTGCATCTTCGGCTTCAGTTTCGCCCAGAAAAAGCCTTGCTTATCCTCTTCGAAATTGAAGGTTTCTTGGACTGCAGCGAGTTTCCAATTCAGGGCCTCAGCGATCTTCGCTGCATAGTCAGATGGTAAACTCATTGGCAAGCGTCTACTCTCCAACGTACCAACGTTTGAGCCATCGGATCGTTACGGGATTCCTACCTTGGCTGCGAAGCTTCCTTTCAATAAGTGGCCAGGAAAGGCGCCTCTTGAATCGCCGGAGCCTACTTCGCAAGTTTCTTCTGAGCCCCCTCAAGGATTTTGATTGTGAATTCCTGGTCGATCTCGAAGTTTTTGAGCATCTGCGGACTCTCCAGGCTGAGAGTTAGTTTCTCGCCCTCATCCGTGGCCATTGTTACGAAGGGTATGTTGTGGTGCTTTCCCTTCATGCCCTTCGAAGAGACTTTAAAATCGCGTTCCAAGCTTAGTCACCTCTCGCGCGCGCTTTTTTGAAGAGGTTACGGAATTCGACAGCTAGCTCATGGACTACTGTTGAAGCATCATCATTGTTGCGGGGCAACTGGAGCCTCCTGGGGCTTAGCAAGCCTTTCCAGCCTCAGCCTAGATGCTTCGGCCACGAATTGAGCGATACTCTTGTATTTGCCGCCGCTTGTTTTGACGTAGTCTTCGACAGCGTCCACAAGGCCTTTAGGTAGGGATACTCCCCTGTAACCTGCTTGCATATACCACACCGATACCTCACTCTTCTAAGCTTAGCAGATTTAAGACTTGTGGTATACATGAAGCACATATAGAACATTCTTCTGGTCGCTTGTTCTCACAATTTTTATATATTCATGTGCACAAGTGTAGTATAGGTAAAGTATGCCTGAAGGAAAATACCGCGGAGTCAGCCTTTCTAAAGAACAAATTGAAATGGTCGAGAAGTACATTGAGGAAACTCCCGAAGCAAACTACACGAGTATAGCCGACTTCGTAAGTGATGCGATCCGAGAAAGATTTGAGGACTTAGGCGTTTACCCTGGCAAAATCAAGTTCATGGATATTGACCCGAACGAGAAAGGAAGTTTCCTTTATGATTACGAAATTAGAAAATCAGTACAAGTCTACGTCTCACCGTTAGGTATAGAATGTGGAGAATGCCATATTTCTGATTGTAGACACGTGTTTTTTGCGCTCAAAGAGCGAAGGATGCAGGAGTTGCTCCGCAAGAAACGGAAAGAAGGCTGGAAGCTTCCAGACGTATGAAGTCTTTAGCGTTTTATTTTGAATTTGTCCTCTTTAAACATTCGCAGCATGTCTTTCATGCTTGCAAGGTCCTCGTCACTAATGCTTAGCGCGCTCTCAGCTGCTCTGCCGCTGTAAATGTTAAGGTACTGCTCCAGCTTCGCATATTCACGTTCAACAGCGTCCGGATGCGTGAACGGAGCCTGATCATACGTACCCCCAGGACTATCTAGTCCATCGCCGACGTCGTCGACAGCGTGGCCCATCATAAACCGCACATAATCCTTGCTGATACCCCTGTCTGGAGGGCTTGCTTCGCTCTCGAAGATCTTCCTGAACATATGAAAAATAACAGTGTACGGTCCCCGGTAGACGCCGTGACGTTCTAGCCGCTCTCGGAAGGGGCTTTTCCACGCTTCCGGCGTAAGCTTGCTACCATCACGTTTGATGAAGAGGCACGGGCTCGAGCCTTCGCCAAGCCACCGTCTACGAAGGGGCAGCCACTTCTGCACTTCTGTTATCGCGTCAACGCTGCAGAAAGTATAGTATGGAAAACCGTTGCCTTTGCGTTCTGGAAAGTCAAAGCGGATCCTCCGCTTTCCCTCCCTGATCATTTGTACTATGTATTCGTACTGACCATTAATATCACAGAGGACCTGCCTGACGCTCTGGCCAGTTTGAAGCCCAAGCATGCAGATTGCGCGGTCCCGCTGATTCACCACTGCAAGAACCTTCTTCGCAAGCGCAACCGTGTACGGCGCCGGCCTGTACTTTCGATGTTTCTTCTCGCCATAAAAGCCCCTGGCACTCGCCAACTCGACCTCATGAGCCTTGCAGAACAAATTCACGCTCTTCAGCATCGCACCGTAAAGGAGACTATACGATTTCCCTTTCAAGTCAGGATTACCGCGGGTATATTCGAGAACAAGATTGCGCCCCCAACACCGGTCCTCAACCTTGACGCTCTGACGCTTCTCAGACAGGATCTGCAGAAACTCAGCTGGCTTCAACTCTAAGCCTTTCCGAATCCTCAGCCACTTGAAAAACATGCACAAGTACCGGCTGAAATTGTACTGTGTCGCCTCAGCATATTTGCCGAGAAACTGTCTAACGCAGAGGTTCTCAGAAACAAAAGCGTCAACTTCCCCCCTGGATACGCCATAATCATACTTGCGCCTCCAATCCATAAGGCCCTTCTCCTCGAAAAGATGAAATACAACACATATTATAACGATTTGCCTCAGATACCCTAGAGTACATCATTTTTTTCAGACAATCAGCTTCTTCATCGGCAACCAAGAATAGCTGGGACGCGTGTAAAAAGCTGTTCGGTTTCAAGTAGAATAGTAGCAAAGCATATAAAATATGCTGGGAGGTATAATATTTATGCAAGAGGACAAAGAGAAAAGGCTCCGAGAAATGACCCAGAAGGGCGAGGGATCAGCCAGACGAACCACAATTATCCTCGAGAAAGAAGAACGCGAATTCATTGATTCTCTGATAAGAGAAGGAAAAGAGCCGGGCATCAAACCTCTCATTTCGAAGATGCTTGACGTTTACAGGAGCATGACGGTGTACGATTGGCGTTTTCCAGGAGAATACTACTGCGGAATAAGCCGCATCGCCTTCGTCAACGTCGAGCTAATCAACATACTCATCCAGCACGTTGCTAAGGAAAAATATCGTGAAATAGGTCGAAACATGGGCGAAGCCCTAAAAGTCTCAATAGAAACAACTCTAGGCATAAAAGCGGCGGAACGCGAGAAGTGGCCAGATGTCTTCAAGCGGTTGAGAGTTCAGGGGCTGGGGGATTTCTATCTCAGGGACAAGTACCTACTGATCAAGACTCCGTTTATCAATGAAGTCCAAATCTGGGCCGGCTTTCTCGAAAGCCTTCTGGGCGTGGAACTGGATGTTAAAACCTCATCTCAGCCACTGGTGTTTGAAATTAGAGAACTCGGTCCAGAAGCCAGCGAATAAGCCTTATACTTCTGAAGATCTAGATTTGCGGTTAAGGAGAATTCAGGATGTCAATGCATGAGGCTTTGCTCTACGAGAAGAAAGAGGACAAAAAGGTAAAGTGCAACCTTTGCGCGAGACGATGCCTCATCAACGAAGGTGCAACAGGCTTCTGCCTAGTGCGAAAAAATGACGGTGGAACCCTTTTTTCGCTCGTTTATGCCAAAGCAATTTCAGCATGTATCGATCCTATAACGAAGAAGCCGCTGTCGCACTTCAACCCAGGAGCCATGGTGCTATCAATCGCGACAGTCGGCTGCAACTTCCGTTGTCAATTCTGCGACAATTGGATGATCAGTCAAGAAAAAGGGATGGCAGGTCATCATTTCCCCCC
>Ga0315277_10000888_pt1 | contig 45349 bp, 47 predicted proteins | sample YL17G05_15_MG_FD_203695 | JGI IMG/M metagenome (GOLD analysis project Ga0315277, IMG submission 203695) | Sediment microbial communities from Yellowstone Lake, YNP, Wyoming, USA - YL17G05_15 | ecosystem: Environmental > Aquatic > Freshwater > Lake > Sediment | place: USA: Wyoming | collected... | reverse complement strand
TCCTTTCTTTTATAGTTATATAACTATGATAACACATTTTAAGAAACTTGTCAAGGAAAAAATGAAAAAGGTGAAAAAATTATGCCGACGCCACTTGATAAATTAGCTTATAAGTGCCAAACTCCAGCGGGAGACTTTAGTCTCCCTGGTAATTTTTATAAAATTCCGCAAGCAAAGCAAAGACCTGCTTTTTCTTCCGGTCATAAGTGAGCACACCCTTGGTGTTCATCATCGGCGCCGCGCTTTGCGGCCGCTTATCATCGCGGAAATCGGCGAAGCACCAGGGGATAATGCCTGAAATATATGGCTTGCTTTTGATTGTTGCCAACTGTTCCCGGTAAAATTTGAGCTGGTATTCTTCCGTGAAATCGCGCTCCTTGCCATAGCCGATCGGGTAAAGTTCTCCCGGCTTCCGGCCGATGATGCCTTCCGCGCCCAGCTCGGAAATAATAATCGGCTTGTCAGGCCATTTTTTATGAACCGAATCCAGGAACGCGGAAAGTTGATTCAGCTCGCCGTAATACCAGCCGTAATATTCATTGATGCTGATCACATCCAGAACCCCCGCGGTCATTTCCAGCCAGGGAGTAATCCGATAGGGAACCGTTACCACCGCCATTGTTATGGGTCGCTCGTGGTCAAATCGTTTCGCAAGATAATCAAGCCGTTGGTGTAAAATCCGGATGGAAGGAAAAAAAGTGAAACTCTCATCTCCCAGCGAATACATCACCAGCGACGGATGATTCCGGTCCCGCTCAATCGTTTCCAGCAACTCTCTTCCCGCATTGATGAACAGCGGCTCTTTTTCCGCGGCTCTCACTCCCGGGTATTCCCAGCCGACCTGGTGCAGGGAAATTTCCTCCAGCACCAGCAAGCCCTTTTGGTCGCAGGCATCCAGGAAGCGCGGATCATCCGGGTAGTGAGAGGTGCGGACCAGATTGGCATTTAATTGGCGAAGGAGATCAAGGTCTTCAGCGATCCGCTCATCGGTTTGCGCCTGGCCGGTTTTCGGGTCATCCTCGTGCCGGTTGATCCCGCGAAGGTAAAAGGGCCGGCCGTTGAAATAAAAATTCGCGCCCCGGATTTCAAAATTCCGAAACCCGATTTCCAAAGATTGCTTCTCCGCGCCCTCCGGTAAACCAACCTCAACCACCAGCCGATACCGGTTTTCCGGCTCCTCCGGCGACCAGGGCTTGAGCCCGTCAATTTTCTGCTCAACCTTGAACACCCGAACTTCTTTTGCAAAAATTTGCGCTTTAGCAACCAGCAACTCCGCAACTGGATCGCCCTCCAGGTCTTCCAGATAAACCGCGACCATTGGCTTCGCCGCCTGCTCCAGATGGTTATAGATTGCGACTTGCAGATTGATCCCGCCGGTATGATCAGTGGAAACCGAAAGCTTGCCAACCGAGATTTGCGGCCCGCTTTCAATCATCACCAGCCGATGAATGCCGCCATAAGGCCAGAATCCCAGCGGACCGTTCTCGTGCACCAGGGGCGGAAGCTCGTCCCAACTCCTCCGGTTGTCCACCCTGATTGCCAGGAAATTTTCCGCGCCGTAATTAAGCAAATCCGAAACATCAAGGTTCCATCTGCTGAAACCGCCCGAATGAGACGCCAGAAACTTGCCGTTCAGATAAACATCTCCCCGAAAAGCCACCCCGTCCAGAACCAACCGGTTGAAGCGGCCGGAAAAATTTTTCTGGACCACAAACCGCTTCCGATACCAGCCGGCGCCTACATAATCAATCCATTCCGGCTTCTGAACATTCCAGCTCCCCGGAACCGGATGATCAAACCAATCCGTATCATCCAGATCCGGCTGAAACCACTTATCCTTTATCCCTTGATCCTGCGGGTCCGGCTTGAACTTCCAGATGCCGGCCAGATCCAGCAAGAGATGATCGGTTTGCTGGAACCGGGTGAAATAGGGGATGCCGTATTCCCAGAGTATGGGCACACCCTCCACTTCCGTGATCCCCAGCTTCTGATCGCTCGGCTGAAAACAACCGAAAGCCAAGATTGACCATAGCATCCCCGCGATAAAAAATTTCCAGCGCCGAGCAGGCTGTTGAAAAAGTCCTTTAAGCCCTCTCCCCGGCGTGGGAGAGGGTTTGGGAGAGGGGGCTGAAGATAAAATTGAAAGAGGGGGATCCCCTTGATAGATCAGGCTGAGAGCAGGATCCGGACCCAAGTTCCGTTGAAGCGACCCTCTCCCCAGCCCTCCCCCGTCCCAGGGGGAGGGGGTATTTTTCAACACCCGGTTAGATTTCATTTTTGCCCATCCGCCTGATCTTTTTTAATATTTTTACGCCTGAATGTAAAGTCAGTTTGAAATGTCTAAATAATTTCAATAGAGTAGTGGCGGATTTCTTCTGAAATATCAAATTTGAAATCTGAGATCGGGGGAGCGCAATGGCAGGATTTGAGTTGAAAGGAAAAACCGTGGTGATCACCGGCGCCAGCGGAGGCATTGGCGCGGAAACCGCGCTGGCATTTGCCAGACGCGGGGCAAAACTGGTGCTGAGCGGAAGGAATCTGGAGTTGCTTAATAAGGCCTCGGAGCTGGTTCGCGCGGCCGGCGCAGAAGCTTTTGTGGTTCCGGCTGATGTGGCCAGGTTTGAGGAAATGAAACAATTGGTGGAAAAGGCGTTAGAGCTGACCAAAAGATTGGATGTGATGTTGCTGGGAGCCGGCTTCGGGGTGTTGGGGGAGGCCGCGAATATTCCGCTGGAGCTGTGGCATAAGCAATTTGAGGTGAATTTTTTCGGAGTATTGAACGGGTTCTATGCCGCGCTCCCGGATTTCAAAAAACAGGGCTATGGCCAGTTCATTATCATCAATTCCCTCTCCGGCCGGATCGCCATGCCGCTCAATTCGGCGTATTGCGCGAGCAAGTTCGCGCTCTGGGGATTCGCCGACAGCGTAAGATTGGAGCTGAAAGAAAATAAGATTGACCTGATCTGCGTCTATCCGAGTTTTGTCAAGACCAAGTTCCAGGCGAACATCTTAAGCCCGGACTACAATGTGCCCCCGAACCTGGCCTGGAAAATGAGAGGGGACTCCCCGAAAAAAATCGCGGAGAAAATCGCGCGCGCCAGCGAGAAAAGGAAAGAGGAAGTGATCTGCACGGTCAGCGGCAATTTGGGCGCGCGGCTGTTGCCGATGAGCCATCTGCTCAGCAAATCCTTCCAAAAAATCTTGCTCGCTGTCGCCAAAAAAGTGATCAGGGCAAGAGAGAAATAAATTTTTTAAAATCAAAATTTATGAGATTGCCTGCTGATTTGACAAGATTAAATCTTTTGCTAAACTAAAAAAATAATCTCCGAGCCTTGCGGCCTAAGGGTTTTGGCCTAAGGCGCAAGGCCGACAGGGCATAGCTGGAAACGGCTATGCCTCCCGTGGTCGGAAAGGAGATGAAAAATGAAACCAACTTTCCGAAAACGGAGGTTGGTTTTTTTTATTTGAAAAGGAGGCAAAATGTTTCTGAAAAAGCCAGTGTTATTTTTAATGATGATCCCAGGGCTGATAGTCTCCGGGCTTTTGGTTTCTCCCAACGCGAAACCCGAAACCCAAAACCCGAAACCCACGCTAATGCTCGCCACCACCACCAGCGTTGATGCGACCGGCTTGCTGGATGTGATCGCGGATGAATTTTTAAAAGACACCGGGATTAAGCTGAAATGGATTGCGGTCGGCACCGGCGCCGCGATCAAGCAAGCGCAGGACGGGAACGCGGATGTAGTGATTGTTCACGCGAAGAAGCTGGAGGATCAGTTTATCAAGGACGGTTACGGGGTGAACCGGAGGGTGATCGCGCGGAATTATTTTATGATCGTGGGGCCGGAGAGTGATCCGGCCGGGGTTAAAAAGGCGAAAGATCTAAAGGAGGCGATGCAAAGGATCAAGGACAGCGGGGTTGCTTTTGTCAGCCGGGGGGATAAATCCGGCACCAACATCAAGGAGCTGGAGCTCTGGGATTTGGCGGGCGGAAAGCCGGAGAAGAACTATCTGGAGACCGGACAGGGGATGGCTCAGACCCTGATGGTGGCAGGGGAAAAGCAAGGATATACTTTGACAGACACCGCCACTTTTTACGGCCTCCCGGGACTCAAGGGCTTAAAGCCGGTTTCCGCCTTCGCTAAAGCTATGGCGGATAAATTTGAAAACGCGCCCGAGCTCCAAAATATTTATGCGGTGATCGCGGTAAATCCCTTCAAGATCAAGTCCGCAAAATATCCGGAGGCAATGGAATTCATCGCCTGGCTGACCTCGCCCAAGGGACAGAAGGTGATCGGAGATTTCAAAGGTAAGGCTGACCGGCGATTATTTCAGCCGATGGCGGATCAGCCGGGGGTTGATTTGGTCAAATGATGATCCTGGAGCTGTTAAAGACCATCTGGGTATCCCTGAAAGTGAGCGGCTCTGCCACCCTGATCGCATCCTTGCTCGCGGTCCCGCTCGCGCTGTTTCTTTCCAGCACTGAGTTCAAAGGCAAACGGCTGATCCTCCTCATCAACCAGACCTGGATGGCCGCTCCAACCGTGGTGATCGGACTCCTGTTTTATTTCCTCCTGAGCAGAACCGGCCCGCTCGGTGCTTTCGGAATCCTTTTCTCCCAGACCGCAATGATGATCGGGCAGATTGTGCTCATTCTGCCCCTGATCATCGGCTTTGCCTATAGCGCACTCCGGCAGGTTGACCAGAAGGCCAGGCTAACGGCCCTGACCCTCGGCGCCAGCCCTTCCCAGGCCGGCTGGATAGTGATTAAAGAGGCTAAATATCCCTTAATTATCGCCTTGTTGGCTGGATTTGCTAGAGCAGTTTCTGAAGTGGGAATTTCAATGATGCTGGGCGGAAATATCCGGGGAGAGACCCGGAATATCACCACCACCATCGCGCTGGAATCCAGCAAGGGGGAGTTTTCAAATGCGGTGGTATTGGGGATTCTTTTACTGGGGATCACGCTCGGGATCAATCTGATGGTGAATACCGGTTTAAGGGAAAAAGTCTGATGACGATTGACTTGGCATATCAGCTCCGCGGGATCCGATACGATTATCCTGCGAATAAGTTCGCGCTGGAGCTGGAAAACCTGGAATTTTCAGCCGGAAGGATCATCGCCCTGGTCGGGCCGAACGGAGCCGGCAAAACCACCTTGCTCCTTTTGCTCGGGCTGTTGCAAAAGCCGACTCAGGGCGAGCTGAAATTTTTCCGGGTTGATCCCTGGCAAAGCCAGGAGTTGTTGTTTGAAAAACGGAAAGAGGTGGTTTTGGTAACGCATCATCCGTATCTGTTCTCGGGAACCGTGTTTGACAATCTGGTTTTCGGATTGCGGGTGCGGGAAATCCCGGAGCCGGAATGGAAAGGCCGGACCGGGGAAGCGCTGGCAATGGTGGAGTTAAATGGCTTTGAGGATAAGCCGGTCAAAGAGCTGAGCGCGGGTCAGGCGCAGAGGCTGGCGCTGGCCCGGGCGATTATTGTTAAGCCCCGGGTTCTTCTGCTGGACGAGCCGACCGCCAATATTGACGCCGGCCTGGTCAGCCGGATTGAGTCCGTGATCAGCGAGGTGAATGCCCGGCTTTCAACCACCATCATCTTTTCCACCCATAATTTCTCCCAGGCGTATCGGCTGGCGGATCAGGTCCTGTATTTCTCGGACGGGAAGCAGGTGAAATACAGCCACGAGAATTATTTCAGCGGAAAAGCCGAGACCGCTGAAAAAATGAGCTGGATTGAGCCGAAGCCGGGTGCAAAAATTTTCTTTCCGGGCGCTCATCAAGGTCATCTCACCTGCGTAATCAGTCCGGAGAAAATAGAGGTCTTTCGGGACGATCGGAAAAATACGCTCTCGGGGCCGAACATTTTTTCCGGCAGGATTATCCGGCTGGAAATGGCGGAAAATAACCTGGCCTTGCTTAGGATGAGCGGGGATCTGAATTTTCGGATCAATCTGCCCATTGCCGAGCTGGAAGAAAAGGGAATTTCCCTTTCCAGCCCGGTTCTGGTAAGATTTGCGCCAGAAGCGGTTGAATTGATTAAATAAAACCTTAGCAGGAGCTTGGAATGATTGCTTACGAGTCAGCGCTGAAAAAAATATTGAGCAAAGCAAAGCCCTTGCCGGCCGAGTCTGTGCCCTTGACCAAATCCCTGGGCAGGATCCTGGCTGAGGACCTCAAGGCGAAAGAGCCGATCCCGCCTTTCCAGAAAGCAACTATGGACGGCTACGCGGTCCGCTCCCAGGATCTGGTTTTCCCGGTCGGGGCGGATGCGGTGGAGCTCCTGGTGATTGAGGATTTGCCGGCCGGAAAAATCAGCAAGACCGAGCTTAAGCCGGGAAAAGCCATCCGGATAATGACCGGAGCGGTTCTTCCCAAAGGCGCGGATGCCGTGGTGATGGTTGAAGACACCGAGAAACGCGGCAAAAAAGTTTTGATCCGGCGCCGGGTCAGGCCCGGAGAAAATATCGGCCAGGCCGGTGAAGATGTGAAAAAGGGGGAATTGATCCTGGAAAAGGGACAACGGATCGGACCGGCTGAAATGGGCATGCTCGCCTCGCTCGGATCCAGCCGAATCAAAGCAATCAGCCGGCCCAAAGTGGCCATCGTTTCCACCGGTGATGAGATCGTAGAGCCGGGCGCGAGAATCCGGCCGGGTCAAATCCGGAATTCAAACGGCTATTCCCTCTTCGCGCTTGCCCTGGTATCAGGAGCAGAGGCCATTTACCTTGGAATCGCGCCGGACCAAAAGTCAGCCTTGCGCGCCAAAATCCGGGAAGCAAAAAAAATGAATATTCTGGTGCTCACCGGCGGAGTCTCGGTCGGGGACTATGACCTGGTCAAGGATCAACTCCAGGGATTCGGCGTCCGCCCGATTTTCTGGAAAGCCCGGATCAAGCCGGGAAAACCGATTTTTTTCGGCACCAGGCGGAAGCAGTTGGTGTTCGGACTGCCCGGAAATCCGGCCAGCGCCCTGGTGACTTTTCATTTGTTTGTCAGACCCGCGATTGACAAAATGCTCGGGAAAAAGGAACTCGGCCCGCGAAAAGGCAAGGCCATTCTTCTGGAAGACCTTTCTTTGAAAACCGGTCGGAAACACTTCCTGCGCGGAATCCTGGATCAGAACGGCGTGGTGCTCCAGGTTCATCCGTTCCCAAACCAGAAAAGCGGGGTTCTCAAATCAATGGTCAAAAGCAAGGTCCTGATCGTGATCCCGCCGGAAATCGGGGCGGTGGAGAAGGGTGAAGAAGTGGAGATTATTTATCTGGACTAATTTTGTAGGGGCAGGGCTTGCCCTGCCCAAATTGGGCGCGGCAAGCCGCGCCCCTGCGATGAGATGAGCAAGCTTACTCATATAGACCGGGAAGGAAAGGTGAAAATGGTTGACATCGGAAGAAAAACGATCACACAAAGAATTGCCATTGCGTCCTGCTGGATCAAGCTCGGTCCGAAAACCATCAAGCTGATCCGGGAAAACAAAATCGCCAAGGGAGAAGTTTTGAATACCGCGAGGATTGCCGGGATCAACGCGGCCAAGCGGACTTTTGAATTGATCCCGCTATCGCATCCGATTCCAGTGGATCAGATAGAAATTGAAACTGAGATAATGAAAGCCGGGATCAAGATAATATGCCGGGTAAGAACTCAGGCCAGAACCGGCGCCGAGATGGAAGCGCTGACCGGCGCCGCCATCAGCGCGCTCACGGTTTACGATATGGTCAAGGCCGTGGAGAGGGGCGCAATCGTCACGGAGCTCCGGCTGGAATACAAAGCCGGAGGCAAAAGTGGAACCTGGAAAAGAAAGGATAATAAGTAGGGGCAGACCCCTGTGTCTGCCCAGCGAGAAACGCCAAACGAGGAACGAGGAACGGAAGAAAAAGAAATGCCCGGGCTCGGAAAAAGCGGGAAAATCATTTCCATCAATGTGAGCAAGAAGAAAGGTCAGTTCAAGACGCCGGTGAAGGAAGCCGAGCTGATCGTTGGAAAGGGAATTTCCGGGGATGCGCATCTGGGATTTGGGCATCGGCAGGTGAGCCTGCTGATGCTGGAGAGCATTGCTCAGCAAAAGGTAGCGTTAGGCCTTATGCCTGACCTGAATCGCAGACAAGAGTGTCTGCGCCCCCACGGAGTTGATTCCTGCCCGGAACTGAAAGGCAAAACCATTGCCCTGGCGCCTGGGGTTTTTGCGGAAAATTTTACCACCCAAGGCATTGATCTTTCCGGCCTGAACATCGGCGATGAGTTGATCGTCAATAAGAAAATCCGCCTGCGGGTGAGCCAGATCGGGAAGGAGTGCCACACGCGGTGCGCGATTTACCGGCTGGTGGGAGATTGCATCATGCCGGCCATGGGTATTTTTTGCGAGGTCCTGGAAAGCGGAATGGTGAAGCCGGGAGATAAAATTGAAAGAAGTTAAGCTATTAAGAATCTCGGTCACGGACCGGTGCAATCTCCGGTGCATTTATTGTATGCCCGAGGCCGGGGTCAATCTTTCGCCGAGCAATGAACTGTTAAGCTATGAGGAGATTGAGCAGGTTGCCAGAGCCGCCTTGGCCGCGGGAATCAATAAATTCCGCATCACCGGCGGGGAGCCGTTGGTCAGGAAGGATATCATCAAGTTGATTGAAAAGCTGGCCCGGCTGGATTCTTCTGATCTTGCGCTCACCACCAACGGTATTCTTCTTTCCGAGTTTGCGGAGTCGCTCAAGCAGGCCGGTTTGAAGAGAGTAACCGTCAGTCTGGACACGCTCAGAAAAGACCGCTTTGAAAAGATCACGCGCCGGGACGAGTTCGGGAAAATTTTTGCCGCGATTGATTGCGCGAGAAGGGCGGGGCTGGAGCCGATTAAAATCAACACCGTGATCATCCGCGGAGTGAACGATGATGAGATTCTGGATTTGATCCGGTTCGGGGAAAAGGAGCGGCTGGAAGTCAGGTTCATTGAACTGATGCCCACCAGCGGGCTGAGCGCCGGATGCAAGGAGATCGGGCATTGGAGGAGTTCGCTTCTGGTCAGAGGCGACGAGATCAAGGAAATCATAGAAAAAGAATTCGGGACTTTGAAAAGATGGTTTGATGAAGAGGGCGTGGCAAAAATATATCTGACCGAATCCGGCGCCCGAATCGGTCTGATCACGCCGGTCTCGGATCGGTTCTGCGATGGTTGCCAGCGCATCCGGCTCGGGCCCGAGGGAAAGCTCCGGATTTGTCTGTTTGATGAGCCGGGGATGGATTTGAGAAAGGAAATTCGGGAGCAAAGAGCGGATCAGGAAAAATTGACCGCAATTTTGAAAGAGGCGCTGGAGCGGAAAGCCTTCTGGGAAAGAGGGGAGATGGAAAAAGCCGCAAGTGAGATGTATCGGATCGGGGGCTGAGATGAAATCAGCGGGCTCGGCAAAGATCAAGGTTGGAATTCTCACTGTAAGTGACAGGGGCAGTCGGGGAGAGCGGGAGGATCAAAGCGGGAAGGCGATTCAGGAAATTCTGGGCCGGATCGGCGCTGGGCTCGTTCAATATCGGATTGTTCCGGACGAGCCGGAGTTGATCCGGAAGGCGCTTACCGAGTGGAGCGATCAGGGATTGGATTTGGTTCTCACCACCGGCGGCACCGGATTCAGTCCCAGGGATCTTACGCCGGAAGCCACCAAAGCTGTGATTGAGCGCGAAACCCCGGGAATCAGCGAGGCGATCCGGCTTTATGGCTTGAACAAAACTCCCCGGGCAATGCTCAGCCGGGCAATTTCCGGCATCCGTAAATCCACCCTGATCATCAATCTGCCGGGAAGCGAGCGCGGGGTGAGAGAAAGTCTGGAGGCGATAATTGAAATCCTGCCCCACGGGATAGAAATCTTGAAAGGAACCGCGCGAGAGTGCGGGAGTGAGCCGAAAAAGAATAATAAAATTTGTGCGCAGACAAGAGTGTCTGCGCCCCGAAGGGGGAAAAGATGAATAAAAGAATATGTGTGGCATTGATTTTAGTGGCGGCTTTTGGATTTTCCTGCCTGAGCGGAAACCTCGCCGGGATCTGGGAAAGCCAGCCGGATGAAAACGGCAAATTCAAGAGATACCATTTCAGCGAGCTGAATGAATTTGAGATTGAGAGCTGCAGATTGAAAAAAGCTGAAGCCAAAGCCGAGCCGCAGGCGGAAGATAATCTGCTCCGGCTGATCTTGATCTATCTCTTGAAACAAGCCACCGGAGAGAAATCAGGACCGGCCGAAAGCGCGGAAGAGACGAGGGCTAAAGAGGAAAACGAAAGATGCGTTGAAATTATGAAAGGCGAATATAAGGTTACCAAGTATTGCGATACCACGGTTAATTGCATCCTCCAGCCCCAGCATAAGTTGACCTTAAACCCCAAAGGCGGACTGAGAGGCGTCCTGGCCAAGCTGGCCGGGCCCACGGAACTGGAGTTTGTCCGAAAAGGCAGGAAACTTACCCTGGGAGACGAAGTCTTGACCAAAGTTAAGGGCAAAAAATTTGACTGGCGGGATTATTTTTAAACCGGCGCAGGATTTTTTCATTTCCCCGGCTTTTTCTTATCTGCCCGCAGATTCGCCCCAAGCCCGGCAATTCATCAATTTTCATTCCAGGGTCGTGTCCTGAAAATAGCTTTCATTATTTTATCTCTTGTGGCGCGGGCCTCTGGCCTGCAAAATCAAATAAATTCTTCCCTTTCATAGCCATCCTCCGGTTTGATTGGTTTAGTTTCAACTTGGCAAGCTCGGGATTGAATCGTCAAACTTTACTAACCGGCTTGATTTGTTATCTTATCCTTGATGATGATTCTGGGCATAGAGACCAGTTGCGATGAGACCGGCGCCGGCATCGTATCGGAGCGAAGACTCCTATCCAATGTGATCGCGAGCCAGGACGAGATTCATAAAAAATTCGGCGGCGTGGTGCCGGAACTCGCGGGAAGGAGGCATATTGAAGTCATTTCCAGCGTGGCGCAAACCGCCCTGGATCAAGCCAAGGTGAGCCTGGATCAGATTGAAGGAATTGCCGTGACCAAAGGCCCGGGTCTGGTGGTCTGTCTCCTGGTCGGAATGGGATTTGCCAAAGCCCTCTCCTGGAGCAGAAAAATTCCGCTGGCGGGAGTCAATCATCTGGAAGGGCATTTGCTTTCCATTTTCCTGGAGAATGACAAAATTGAATTTCCCTTTCTCGGCTTGATCGCAAGCGGGGGCCATACCATTCTTTGCCGGGCCGACGATTGGGGCAATTATCAGCTTCTCGGTCAAACCCTGGATGATGCCGCGGGAGAAGCCCTGGACAAGGCCGCCAAAGTGCTCGGGCTGGGCTATCCGGGCGGAAAGGAAATTGATCGGATTTCCCGGCAGGGTAATTCCCGGGCGATTAAATTTCCGATCGCTTTCATCAAACACGGCGGTCTGGACTATAGCTTTTCCGGCTTGAAAACCGCGCTGGTCCGCTATGTCAAGGAGCATCCGGAATGCAAAGACCAACTTGCAGACCTTGCGGCCAGCTATCAGGAAGCCGTGGTGAGCGCTTTGATCCAAAAAGCCGAACAGGCCCTGGATAAATTCCAGCTCAAGAGAATTGTTCTCAGCGGCGGCGTCGCGAGCAATGCCCGGCTAAGGCAGGCGTTTGAAGACCTGGCCGAATCCAGAAGGATCTCGGTCTTGGCGCCCTCATTTCGGCTTTGCACGGACAATGCCGCGATGATCGCCCTGGTCGGTGAGGAAAAATTGAAGCGCGGAATTCAGGATGAGATCAACCTGGACGCCCGCGCGGTCCTGCCTTTGGAAAACTGGAAATGAAAACCACCCGCAAAACCCTCACTCAATTCGGATACCAGAGCAAAAAAAGCCGCGGTCAAAACTTCCTGATTGATGAAAAAATCCTCCAACAAATCGCCCAGCTCGCATCCATCAACCCGGAGGAATATCTCCTGGAAATCGGGCCCGGCCCCGGCAGTTTGACCAAGTATCTGGTCAAAAAAGCTAAAAAAGTTTTTGCCGTTGAAATTGAGCGTCAACTCGCCCAAATTTTAAAACGAACCATCCCCGCGGAAAATCTGGAAATCATTGAAGCGGATATTTTGCAATTTGACTTCAAAGGAATCAAACGGTCAGATCAAAAACTTAAAGTAATTTCTAACCTTCCATTTAATATCTCCACTCCCGTGCTTTTCAAATTATTGGAAACCCCGGGGGTTTTCAGCGAGCTTTATTTGACCTTGCAGAAGGAAGTTGCCGAGCGGATCGTTGCTCATCCCAAAACCAGGGATTATGGAATCCTCGCCATCATTGCTCAAGTTCATTCCGAGCCGGAAATTATTCTTCGGATCGGCCCGGAGGCCTTTCGTCCCCGGCCCAAGGTTCATTCCGCGCTGGTGAAGTTTAAAATCCTGGATCAGCCCGGATACCAGATTTCGGATTACCCGGAATTCAAAAAGGTGATCAAAGCCTGCTTTTCCCAGCGCAGAAAACTGATCATTAACTCCCTGGCCGGCTCCGGCCTGAATCTGGAAAAAGATAAAATTGAACAGCTTTTGACCCGGGCCGAAATCAGCCCTCGCGCCCGCGCCGAGGAAATAGAAATTGAACGGCTGGTTCGGCTGGCGAATTTGTATCATAGCGAGAAGGAGTCCGATGCCGGAATTGCCGGAAGTTGAAACTATTTGCCGGGAACTGGAATCAAGACTGGTTGGCAAAAAAATTTCCCGGGCCTGGTGGAAAAAGGATTCCCGGGTCTTTCGTGATTTTCCACGAAAAGATCGGCTCCTCTGCGCCCTTAAAGGCAAAACCGTCCGATCGCTGGAACGAAAAGGCAAATATCTTTTAATTGAACTCTCCGAGAATTTCACCCTGGTAATTCATCTCGGAATGACCGGCAATCTCCTGCTCCAGGAAAAATCCAACAAAACTGACCCGCATACCCACCTGGAATTATCTTTCCGGAATTTCAAGCTGAGTTTCCGCGATCCCAGGACTTTTGGCCGGGTCGGACTGATCACGGAAGGGGTATCCTGCAGATTGGATGGATTATTCCGCCTCGGGCCCGAGCCGTTGAGCAAAGGGTTCAATCAGCAATGGCTGTCTCAAAAATTGGCCGGAAGAAAGGCCGGGATCAAGGCGCTTCTGATGAATCAGGCGATTGGCGCCGGGATCGGGAACATTTATTCAGACGAAGCCTGTTTTCTTGCCGGGATCTCCCCGAAACGAAAAGCCGGGAGCTTGAAAAAACCGGAAATCAAAAAGCTTGTCCGGGCAATCAAGCTGATCTTAAGAAAAGCGATCAAGGATTCAGGAACAACCATCAGCGATTATCAAACCAGCCTGGGTCAAAGCGGGAAGTATCAGCCCCGGGTTTACGGCAGGGAAGGGGAGCTGTGCCAGAAATGCGGCCACAAGATTCTCAGAACCAGAATCGGCAATCGGAGCAGTTTTTATTGTCCGAATTGCCAGAAATAAAGGTTTCAGATTTCAAGTCCAAGGTTTAAGGCAATTCGTTCAGCGTGCAGCGCATTCAAGATTGGCTTTTTCCGTTCCTCGTTTCTCGTTCCTCGCATTTCGCCATTCACCGTGCGCCGTTAACCGTTTACCGCAATTTGGTGTCCCCAGCGGGATTTGAACCCGCGTTACCGGATTGAAAGCCCGATGTCCTAGACCAGGCTAGACGATGGGGACTTTCGGGTTTTTAAGAGTATAAAAAAATATTCTGGAAAGTCAACCGCAGCTTGCGCGGGGAGGTTGAAGGGTTGAAAAGTTGAAAGGTTGAAAGGTTGAGAGGTTGAAAAGATTTTAATTGACCGAACCGCCCGGAAAGGTTATAATTGATCCTATGAAGAAAATCAGAGTTATGCTCCGGCTAGGGACTGCGGTTCTGGCAATCGGGTTCCTGCTTATGGGCTGTCAGCCTAAAGTCACGGTCGCCCCGGATCAGGTGGAAACCGAATTCGGCAAATCCCGTGCGATCCTGGAAGAGCTACAAAGCTATAATCTACCGGAGAAAATGACCGATCGGTACCGGGACTTGATGCGCCAGGCCGAGGCCGCGAAGAAGCAGGGCAATTTTGAATCCGCGATCAGCCTGGCCCGTCAAGCCGGGACCGAGGCCGGGGACTTGCTGCAGGTCTGGAAGGATCAGACTGCGAAATATCAGGCGCTTCAAGGCTACAACCCTCCGGAGACCATGACCTATCATTACCGGAATTTGATGAGCCAGGCCCTGGCCAAAGGGGAGCAGGGAAAGATTGATGAGGCCAAGGATCTGGCCAGACAGGCCGGGGACCAGGCCGCGATGTCGCTCCAGGCCTGGAAGGGTCAAATCGCCGGGATCAGGGCCAATCTGGACCGGGGCAAGGAAGAACTGGAGACATTTTATCCGGTGAATTATCCTTTGATCAAAAGATACTGGGAGATAGAGGCGCAATATCAAAAAAAGGAGTTTCAGGATTTAGGTTCAGAAGCTGAGCAGCTCCTCAAAGAGATTGCCCAGGCGCGCAGTCTGAGTATGATTACGGACCGGACCATTATCGTCAATGCGCCCCAGGAATATGTCAAGCAATGGGGCGATGCCCGGATTTACCAGGAGATTACTCCGGACGGAAAATTTAAAACCGTGCTGACTACGGTTCCCAACGGAACCCGGGTGAAATTTATCCGGGCAAAACTGTTTTCCCCCGAGTTGACCATTTATTATGTTGAAGTTCCCTCCGCCGGCATCCAGGGCTGGATCTCGGAAAAATATTTAAGCGTGGGAGAAATCAAGTATTGAGCGATACCGGCAACGAGAAAGCGATTGCGCTCAAAGATTTATCCGACCAGGAACTGATCGGGCTTTATCGCCAGGGAAATAAGAGCATAATTGATCAGCTCCTGCAAAGGTACCAATCCCGCGTGTATCGGCTGGCGTATGGAATCCTGCGCAATCCCCAGGACGCGGAAGAGGTGATTCAGGAAGTTTTTCTCCGCGTCTTCCAGAAACTGGATTCCTTCAAAGGAGAGTCCGCTTTCTCCAGCTGGCTCTATCGGGTGGCGGTCAATACCACTTTTATGAAGATCCGGGAGAAGCGGGGAACCGATGTTTTAGCCCTGGAAGAAGTGGAAAAGATGCTGGAGGAGGAAATCAATAAGGCGGGCGGCTCGGATTGGGCGCGCCGGCCGGATGATGAGTTGTTAAGTGAGGAAGCGATTAAGATTATCACCGGGGCAATGGAAAAATTGCCGGATGAGTTTAAAATCATAATTACGCTCCGGGACCTGGAGGGCTTAAGCACCGAGGAAGTGGGTCAGCTTCTGGGGTTAAGCCCGGCCGCAGTGAAAAGCAGATTGCATCGGGCGCGGCTCTTCTTGCGGAAGCGGCTGGGGGAATTTTATCATCAAATCTTTGAAGGAGAATGAAAAATGACCGAGATTTCCTGCGACCAGATCAGCCAGCGGCTGGTTGATTTTGTGGAGGGAGAGCTAGATCCGGAGAAGAGCGCGGAAGTCAAGGCTCATCTGGAAAAATGCGATTTTTGCCAGGCCTTGCTGGAAACTTATCTCAAGACCATTTTTATCCTGAAGCGGGTCAATCAGGTGGAGCCCCCTCCGGAGATGGTGATCCGGCTTCGGAAATACTTGTGGTCCAAACTGAATCTGTAAGGTAAATAATGAGCAAGCCCGATCCGAAAATTATTGAACTGCGCAACCTGATTGAATCCCGGCTCGGCCGCGACCGGATGAGCTGGCAGGAGATGCAGGGCCTTCCCTTTGAGGAAATCCCCTTCTGGGTGGTGGATGTGGAAACGACCGGGCCCTATTCCAATCAACATCGGATCATTGAGATCGCGGCGATCAAGGTTCAGGAAGGAGAGATGAAGCGGGAGATTTACACCCTGGTGGATCCCGGCTGTCAAATTCCCTATTGGATTCAGAAACTCACCGGGATTACCCCTCCGATGATTTCTGCCGCCCCGAAATCCGAGGAAGTTTTTCCCTGGTTATTCTCTCAGATCAAAAGCGGGGTCTTTGTCGCGCATTCGGTTAACTTTGACCGGAATTTTATTGACTGGGAGGCCAAACGGCTGGGGATCAAGCCGCTGGAACTCCCCAATCTTTGCACCGTGCGGCTGAGCCGGAGACTGATCTTTGACTCGCCCGGCCATTCCCTGGATCATCTGGCCTGGTATTTCGGCCTGGAATTCGGGCGCGTGGTTGGCCCGAAAAACCGGCATCGCGCCCTCGGAGACGCCTGGATGTGCGCGCGCATTTTCCTCTCCCTTCAGGAACTCACACGGAAAATCGGCATCAGAACCTTTGATGAACTCAGGCAATTGGAGTCCATGCCGATCAAAAAAGCCAAACGACTATGGAAAGCATAACTCGCTCCGGAATCATTACTCTGACCACTGACTTTGGCCTGAATGACGCCTATGTGGGGATGGTCAAAGGCGTCATCTTAAACATTTTTCCATCCGCCAAAATCATAGACCTCACCCATAATATTGAGCCGCAAAATATCCTTCAGGCCGGATACCTGCTGAAAACCTCCGTTCCCTATTTCCCGGAAGGCACCGTGCATCTGGCCGTGGTTGATCCCGGAGTCGGAACTTCCCGAAGACCGATCCTGGTTCAAACCTCGGAGCAATTCCTGGTCGGACCGGATAATGGGATCTTCACCGATTTCTTCTCGGCCAACGCCAAAGTTTTTCATCTCTGCCGGCCGGAATTTTTCTTGAGCCAAATCAGCCAGACTTTTCACGCCCGGGATATTTTCGCGCCGGTCTCAGCGCGGCTGGCAAAAGGAATGGAGCCGGAAAAACTGGGCGAAGCCATCCCGGACCCGAAAATCCTGACTCTGCCCCAGCCGGAAATCCAACCGGATCGGATCCTCGGCCGGATCATTCATATTGACCGGTTCGGGAATTTAATTACCAATATCCCCCGCCTGCAGATTCCAGAAAAAGCCTTGATCCGGATCCTGGGCAAGGAAATTCCAGGAATCTCCACCAGCTATACGGCTCCCCGCGGCACCTTGCTGGCGATTATTGGAAGCTCCGGCCTTCTGGAGATTTCCCTGGCCAGCGATAATGCCGCGCTCAGGCTCAAAGCCAGGGTGGGGCAGACGGTGGAAGTCCGGAACGCGGAAACTTAAGTTATCCCTTGAGCACTTTTTGCGTGAAAAAATCCTTCAGCTTCTGATACGGCTTCTTGGTCAGCCATTCCTCGGAAACCTTTAAAATCCTCTCCATCGCCGCGAACAAATCCACATTGGACGGCCAGAGCTCCACCAATACCTCCCGGTCCACCGAGCGGACCAGATAGTTGATGGTCCAGACCGCTAAAACCAGATCATCCGCAAAACCGATCGGGCCGAGCAGAGCCTCCGGGATGATGTCAAACGGGGAAAGATAGTAAATCAACACGATCCCGGTCCGGGCTTTAGCCTTCATCGGCACCCGCTTATGCAGCATCAGCTTGACCAGCAGATAGAAAAAGTCCGGCGCTAACAGCAGATATTCCAGGTATTCGTAGCTCTTGCCCTTTTGCTTGGCCCAGCTATGAATCCGGTCGCGCAGGTTCCGGTAAAAATCAATATGTCCGACTTCCCCGATTTGCTCGTCTTTCATTTCTTGCTCCTTATTTGAGACCTGGGATGCTTGAGATCATATTCCCTCCGCAAGCGCTTCAGATCAAGATGAGTATAAATTTCAGTGGTGGCAATGTCCGAATGACCGAGCATAAGCTGGACTGCCCGCAGGTTTGCCCCCCCCTCCAGCAAATGGGTGGCGAAGGAATGCCGAAAGGTATGCGGAGAAATCGCGGTCTTGACCCCCGCCTTGACCGCGGTCCTCTTGACCAGCTTGAAAACCGACTGCCGGCTCAATCGCTTGCCCTGACGATTGAGAAATAAATACGGACTGCTCCGGCTCCGGTCATAAAACGGCCGGCTCTGGCGCAGATATTTTCGCAAAACCGAAAGCGCAATTTCTCCGATCGGAACCACCCGCTCCTTTTTGCCCTTGCCATAAGCATTGACATAGCCCGCCTCAAAATGAATCTGATCCAGCTTGAGCCCAACCAGCTCGCTCACCCGCAGTCCGCACGCATAAAGCAATTCCAGCATCGCTTGATCCCGGATTCCGCTGACCGAGTCATCCTCCACCGCTTTCAGCATTTTCTCTATCTCTTCCTTGCTCAAAACTTCCGGCAGGCGCCGACTCAATTTCGGAAATTCCACCAATTCCGATGGATCCCTATCTAAAATCTCCTCCTCCAGCAAAAACCGATAAAAACTCCTCAGCACTGCCAGGTTATGGAAAATACTTCTCGCGCCCAAGCCGGCCTGACTCAATTCTGAGAGATAGCGCTGAATATCTCTCCGCTCTACCTCAGACCATTCTTTTTCCTCAACCTGCTCCTTGGACCTTTTCTGCTGCTTTTTTCTTTTTGCCTCTTTCTTTTTAACCGTTTTTTTTCTTGAAACCATTCCTTGAACCTCATAAGCTCCCGCTGGTAGGACTCAATCGTATTCCGGCTCATCCCTTCTTCCACTCGCAGATGCTCCAGAAATCTCTCAATCAAATCCACCCTTCTATTGTAAACCAGGATCAGGGAATGAGTAAAAGCAGGGGCCGGAGTCGGCAGTTCCGGAATTCCTAATTCCCGATTTATTCCGCGCGTTTGCGCAGTTCTTTCAAATCCGGAATCACCAGCCAGCGCATTTTACACTGGAGCAGTTTCTTCTTTTTCAAATCTCCCAGCGCCAGGCTCACGGTTTCCCGGCTCGCGGCAATATATTCAGACAAGTCCTGGTGGGTGATCTTTACCGAGATGGCGGTTCCCTTTCGCCCAGCTGTGGATCCGCACTCTGAGGTCGCGGTAAAAATCTATATGCTCCACTCCCCCGATTTCGTCCGGTTTCATTTCTTGCTCCTTATTTGAGACCTGGGATGCTTATCATCATATTCCCTCCGAAGCCGCTGGCGGTCAAGATGAGTGTGAATTTCCGTGGTGGAAATATTATCGGAATTACCGAGCATCTGTTGCACCGCCCACAGATTGGCTCCCCCCTCCAACAAATGGGCGGCAAAGGAATGGCGGAAGGTATGCGGAGAGACCGTGCCCCCGACTCCCGCCTTGAGAGCGGTTCTCTTGACCAGCTTGAACACCGATTGCCGGCTCAATCGCTCGCCCCGGCGGTTGAGGAACAAATAGGGACCGCTCCGGCTCTTGCCGTAAGAGCCTCTTATCTCCTGCAGGTATTTTTGCACAGCCGCTTTCGCCAGATCGTTGATCGGAATGGCCCGCTCCTTTTTGCTCTTGCTCAGGGCGACGATATAACCCAACTCAAAATGCAGATGGTCCAGCCTCAGACCGGTCAGTTCGCTCACCCTTAAGCCGCATCCATAAAGCAGTTCCAGGATCGCCCGATTCCGGATCCCTTGCCGAGTGTCGTCCTTGACCGCGTTCAGCATTTTTTTCGCGTCGTCCTGGCTCAGACATTCCGGGAGCCGCTTATCAAATTTTGGGGAATCTACAAACTTCGATGGGTTCGCATCCACCAACCCTTCCTCCAATAAAAAACGGTAGAAGCGACGGATCACCGCCAGGTTATGGAAAATGGACCGGGGACCGATTCCCGCCCGGCTTAGCTTGGAGAGGAAACACGGAATCTCGCCGGGTTCAAGGCCGGCCCAATTTTTGTTCGGGAGCCATTTCTGGAACCGCTTCAACTCGCGTTGATAGGACGAGATGGTATTCCGGCTCATCCCTTCTTCCACTCGCAGATGCTCCAGAAATCTCTCAATCAAATCCACCCTTCTATTGTAAACCAGGATCAGGGAATGAGTAAAAGCAGGGGCCGGAGTCGGCAGTTCCGGAATTCCTAATTCCCGATTTATTCCGCGCGTTTGCGCAACTCTTTCAAATCCGGAATCACCAGCCAGCGCATTTTACACTGGAGCAGTTTCTTCTTTTTCAAATCCCCCAGCGCCAAACTCACGGTTTCCCGGCTCGCGGCAATATATTCAGACAAGTCCTGGTGGGTGATCTTCAGCGAAATCATCATTCCCTTCTGATCCTTCTTCCCGAACTTCCGGCTCAGGGCCAGGAGCGCGCTTGCCAGCCGTTTCTCCACATCCAGAAAAACCATTGCCTCCAGCCGCTCCTGGTAATGGCTGAGCCATTTGGCAATCAGCTCCAGCCAGGAAAAGAGAAATTTGGAATTGGACTCAAAAATCTTGCGCAGAACCTTGTGGCTGATCTTGAGAACCTTGGCCTCCCCGATCGGACGCGCCTCCGAAGAATGAGCCGGGTTTCCGGAAAATCCTTCTTCCATCACCAGTTCTCCGGGTCCAAAAATTTCCAGAATAAATTTGCCCCTTCCCGGATTGTTGCGGATCAGCTTGATTCCGCCCGAAAGCACCAGGTAAAAAGCGTCGCTGGGACTGCCAGCCTGGAACAGGGTTTCGCTGTTCGCCAGATCCAGCTCGCCGGCATCCTCGGCAATCAGTTCCAGTTCGCGTTTGGAGAGAGCGGAAAAAGGAAAAGTCTTGCCCAACTGCTCAATCATCTCTTTCATCATTTACCCTCAAATCCCCTTGCTCTTTATTCCCAAGATCCCAGGCCAAAAAGCAGGCTAGATAAAAATTAGTCAATTTCTAAAAACAAGTCAAATCCCTGTCCCCCTTAAAACCGCTTTTGGGCTTTTTTCCCCGGATCGGCCTTTGGGAAAAGGAAAATCTCTGCTAAAATTGATCAAAAATGAGCGAAAGTCAAATCAGTCTGAAGATGAAAGCCGCGGAACTGCTCCGGCAAAGGCCCAGGCTCAACCGGGTTTTTCGCCAGCTGCAGATGAACCGCCCGGCCGGCAAAGGCTCTGCGAATGAGACCGTTGCCCGGATCGCGCGGACTTACGGACGAACCCCCGAAGAGTTGATCCGGATTTTTGAAGACCATCTGAAAAAGGCGCAATGAACTCAAGGCCGCCGGAAAATTTTCCTCCCCCATCCCCGAAAAAATATCAGCCCGGCTTGAAGGATTCGGCGCGCTATTTAAAAGGGGTCGGTCCCCGCCTGAGCGAAAAATTAAAACAAAAAGGAATTGACACCATTGAAGATTTGATTTTCTATCTGCCGTTCCGCTACGAGGACCGGAGGGAGATTCTGCCGATTTCAAAACTGGAGCCCGGAATCAAGGCGGTGATCACCGGCAAAGTGATCGCGAGCGGAAAAAGCGGGAAATGGAGAAGGCAGACCTTTCAGGCCGTCATTGATGACGGCACCGGCGCGCTCGTCTTGAAATGGTTTCATCTGCCCGGAGATTATCTTCAACAAAAACTCCGGAAGGGCAGGGTGGTGATCGCGAGCCAGACGGTGAGGGAATACGGCGGCCTCCTGGAGATGAATCATCCGGAGCTGGAGATTCTGGAAGAGGGAGAAGAGCTGGACTCGTTGAGCTTCGGCAGGATCGTGCCGGTTTATTCGCTCCCGGACGGCTTCTCGCAAAAAAGTTTCAGAAACCTCATTGCCCAGGCGCTTTCGCTCAACCTGGATGAGCTTCAATGCCTGGCGCCAACTGAGCTGAGGGCAAGGCGAAATTTCCCTTCGCTCAAGTCCGCTCTGAAAAATCTCCACTTCCCGCCTGAGAAGGCCGATTTCAATGAACTCAATCAGCACAAAAGTCTTGAGCATCGCTCGCTTTATTACCAGGAATTCTTTGTCCTGGAGCTGGCTCTGGCCTTGAGCCGGAAGGGACTGATTGAAACCCCGGCTTTCCCGATGAAAGGCGGAGAAGCGCAGATTCAAAATTTAAGTTCGCTCTTAACTTTTCAGCTCACCCCGGCGCAGGAGCGGGTGATCCAGGAAATTGCGGATGACCTTGCTCAAAGCAAGCCCATGCACAGACTGCTCCAGGGAGATGTCGGCTCGGGCAAAACTATTGTCGCGCTTTTTTCCGCGCTCCGGGTTATTGCCGGCGGTCTTCAGGTTGCGATTATGGCTCCGAGCGAGGTGCTGGCGGAACAGCACTGGCTCAATCTGCATCGCTGGCTGGAGAGACAAAGTCTCTCTTGTTCTTTGTTGACCTCCGCCGTCCGCGGCGTTGAGCGAGAAAAAATTTTGAGCCAGGTCAGGTCTGGACAAATCTCTTTGCTGATCGGCACTCAGGCTTTGATCCAGGAAAAGGTTGAATTTCATCAGCTCGGCCTGGCCATTATTGATGAACAACACCGGTTTGGCGTTCGCGAGCGCTTGATGCTAAAGGCCAAGGGCACGGTAGGGGCAGGGCTTGCCCTGCCCAAGCAAGAGGGCGCGGCAAGCCGCGCCCCTACATTTAAAGGCGGAACCCCGCATATCCTGGTAATGACCGCGACCCCGATCCCGAGAAGCCTGGCTATGACCGCATTCGGCGACCTGGACATTTCCCTCCTGGACCAGATGCCGCCGGGCCGAAAACCGGTTGAGACCAGATTGCTTTTCGCCAAAGAGGAAAATTTTGCCTGGCGCGAAATTAAGAAAAGGATCAAGGATGCCGAGCAGGCTTTTATTGTTTATCCGCTGGTGGAGGAATCCGCCAGGATGGAATTGCAGGATGCCACTAAAAAATACCAGGAGTTGTCTTCGGCCGTTTTTCCGGAATTCAAGCTCGGACTTCTGCACGGAAGATTGAAGCCCGGGGAAAAAGAAGCGGTGATGGAAAAATTCCGATCCGGCGAGATTCAGATTCTGGTCGCGACCACCGTGATTGAAGTCGGGATTGATGTGCCCAATGCAACCGTGATGGTGGTTGAAAATGCGGAGCGCTTTGGCTTGAGCCAGCTTCATCAGCTTCGGGGCAGAGTGGCAAGAAGCACAAAAGAAGCCATCTGCTTCCTTGTTGCTCATCCTCCACTTACTGAAACTGCTCGCGAGCGGCTCAAAATTATGACGGAAACCACCGACGGATTCAAAATCTCCGAGACCGACCTCCGTTTGCGCGGGCCTGGTGAATTCCTCGGAACCGCCCAGTCCGGCCTTCCTCCCTTCAGATTCGCCGACCTGATCCGGGACATCAAGGAACTGTCAATGGCCAGAAACGACGCCTTCCAATGGATTGAAACCGGAAACCTCAACCGGCCCGACCTGGCCCCGCTCCGGCGAGAGATTCGCGCGAAATACGGAAAGTTTTTGCACCTGGCAAGAGTGGGCTGAATTATTATTTCTGGTTTCGGGTTAAAAACTCAAAATGCGGCAACTCCGTTCAAGAGCCGGGTTCAATGATAGAGTTGACAAAGCGCCAAACAAACGACCATAATTATCTTATGAATCGGCGATAAAATCAGGAGGTTGGATATGAAGATCAAGGTGATTCTGGAGCCGAGCGACGAAGGCGGATTCACGGTCTATGTGCCCTCCCTTCCTGGTTGCATCAGTGAAGGGGAAACCGAAAAAGAGGCTTTGGCGAATATCCGGGAGGCCATTGAGCTTTACCTGGAAAATATTGAAGATGACGCCCAGCCGAGCGAAAAGGCTAAAGTTAAGGAACTGATTTTGTGAGCAAAGTCCCCAGCCTTTCCTATCGGCAAATTATCAATGCCCTTCGTCGGGACGGCTGGGTGGTGGTGCGGCAGAGAGGGAGTCATATCCGGCTTCAAAAAAATATCGGTGAAAAAACTTTAAAACTAACTGTTCCCGCGCATACCCCGGTCAAGCGTTCCACCCTTGCCCACCTGCTCAAGCAGGGAGAAATAGACCTGGACCATTTCCTTAAATTGCTTTGAGAGCCTTCTTTCGCCTGAAAAAGACCCCCAAAAAGCCAATTCCTGCAAAATCTTGAAGAATTTCATCTCTGCAATTTTTCACTTGACAAGAAATCGGGGGGGGGGATAGTTAGAGAAAGCTAAAAATGAAAGGAGTGCTGAAATGGCGGACTATAACCATAATGCAAGACTAATTTCTATAATTAAAATTATAACGATAATATTCTTCATAGGATTTATTTACGCGTGCCGAGATATTACTCCTGCAAATTGGTATCCCTCGATACTTTACAGTGAACCTCTAAAAAGAGCTTTTGCCATCTTATTGGCAATTGATATAATTTTTTGCATATGGTTTCTATTCTTTTCGGATGCGCCATCAGAGGATAAAGACGAAATCATAGTAATATTTTTTCTTCCTTTTATAGCTATTGCTTTAATTTCTTTACTTACGATGGCCCTTCTTTATTTAATCAGCTACGGTATTTCTGGAATAGGGTTAACAATGAGATTTTCATTTTTATTATTTGCGTATTCTTGCTTAACTATTGTTCTCGTTTTCGGATATTTTTCATATGCTTTGGCTACAAAATTCAGGACAGGCGAAATTTTGGCTAGATCCTTGGGCAAAAAAATTGCGACGATCATCGCTTTATTAGCAAGTGGGATTGGATTAGCCCTAAATATGAAAGATATTTATGATTTATTTTTCGGAAAATAACTCAATGGTGTCACTGAGAAATAATGAGCTTTCTTTATTTGATCGGCGGGATTCCCAAGTCTTTGCAGATTTTCTTTGCCAGGGAATCATTGATCTCGTTATGCCTTGGAACTGATGATCTTTTATTCAATTTCTGATTCCACCACCAGGAATGCCGGGCGCCTTCTCTTAAAAATTCACAGCCCTGGCTTTTCAGGTAATTTAGCAGGTGGCGTCTTTTCATACCCGCAAAAGGACTTCCGAGTAATCCGATCCGGCCGCGGAAAGCGCATCATCCTTATTCATCTCCAGAGCCTCTCGTAAAGTAAGCCGCAGAGTCTCAATCAGTTCTTCCTTCGTGCGCTCCTGGCAGTTCACCCCGGGGATTTCTTCAACCCAGCCGATCCACCAGCGTCCCTCTTTTTTTATGACTGCGGAATAATTCTTTCTCATTTCTGATCCCTTTCTTTTTTTTCTCCGGTTTTTCTCCACTTATTATCCTATCATCTTATCAACCTATCAACTTATCAACCTTCCGGTTTCGGGAATTCCTGGAAGATATTTTTACAGGGAGCTTGATAGTAGAAGCGGAATTGGGGGGCTGAGGAGTCAAAGAGGAGCTGGCCCAGGGTAGCGCCGGGGATGATTTTGTTTTTGTGCCGGCAGGGAGACATCGGATCGTTCTTGTGAGAGCTTAATGCAAGATGCACTTGTTCCGCGCTGATTTTTTCCGGATCAATATTTTTCAGCTCGGCTTCCAGGGCCTTTAACCTCGGAACCGAGCTGATCTGATAGGATGCGAATTCCGGCTCGTCCTGCATTTCCGGGAGGATGTAATTATTGGTGCGATAGAGGATGCCGTTGACTTCTTTGATGGCCACACCGGTAGGGGCAGGGCTTGCCCTGCCCAATTCATCGGGCGCGGCAAGCCGCGCCCCTACATCAATTGAGGTTTCAATCATCACCGCTCTTTTTTCCGAAATGGACACCAGATTATGGGCCTTGGAATAAGCGCGGGAAGGATGACTGCCAAAAGAAATCGCTTGCTCCATTGTGCTCGCTTCCAGCATTGCCCGGTCAATAAAATACCTGGGAACGCCTTCCTGAAATTTTTTAGAGCCGATGTAATTGCAGGAATGGACAATGCCTTTGCTGTTTATTCCCGGACCATTCCCGGAAACGATCCCCGGATAGGACAGCACGAAAAATTCTATTCCACTCGGCGCTTTTGCCCGAAGCAAAAACATTAAATCCAGGTATTGCTCAGAGCCATCCTCGTTATGCCCCAGAATAATTCTGTCTCCGGATTTGACCATCACGGTTGAGCAATCCTCTTCCCGCGCTGCGCGCATCATTGTGCTCAGCTCGGGATTGAGGTTGAGCGTAAAAAGCAGATCAAAGTCAACCTCGGCGCCCTGGGCAATTCCCTTGAGCTCGTCATAATAATTCGGGAAATTTTGCTGGAGGGCGGAAAGAAAAGGCTCAAATCTTTTGTTCCGATCCGCATCGGCGAACTTTTTCAGATCCGAGAGCCATTTTTTCCTTCGTTTCAGCCCGGCTTGAATCCTGGTTTTGGCGCTTTTCCCGATTTTCTGGCCCAGCTCAAAATAATCTTCGGCGCTGACTTCAACGATCGGGAAGATTTTTTCCATCCCGAAAATTCCGGCAAGAATCTTTTTAGAAAAAATAGTCATTCCCATTAAACCGCCGATCTTCAAAGAGTCCCGCCTGGTGAGTTTCATTGTTTTAGCTCGTAATCGCCGTCAGTTTTGATTCTGACTTCGGGCAAGGTCTTATTCGCCTCAAAATAATCATAGCCCGGCCGGAGCGAATTCCAGAAGGTTTTCAGCTCCTCATTGTCCATTGCGAAAAATCCGAGCGTGCTCTCGCAATAGGATTTATCCATCCGGCAGGGGAAAATATGGACCGGGATGATTTTCTGGCCGGCGGTTTTGGCGTCCAGGGCGATGAGGTAAAGTTTTTCAATCGGCTCGTCCCGGATCGCGACACAGCCGTCGCTGACGCACGAGCCGTGGATGAAAATATCTCCGCCCGGGAACAATTTATTGCCCAGGATCAGGTCGGACTTGTTCGGATAGCTTACCCGCAGGGAAAGATGAAACCTGCTGGCCGGGTTAAAGCCGGAGATGGTATAAAATCCTTCCGGCGCCTGATGATCTCCCTGTCTTCGCTTGGGCCCGAGATTGCCGCTCAGGGCGCAGGCCCGATATTCTTCAATCAATTTGTATTTCCCGGTTTCCATATCTTTTGCCCAGAGTTCCACGGACCGCTCCAGCTTGAACACTCGGAGGAAGATATTATTGGAAGGGTAGGGGAGCTCGGCTTTTTCAAACATTTTCAAAATCTCTTGCTCATTATTTTTGCGCGCCTTTTCCACCCGCGGGCCGAACTCTTTCCCGGACTCCGTGGCCTGGTTGGCTTTGGCCGGGCTGATCGCGGACAATATGCCAAAGGCGATCAAAAGGACGCTCGCAAATTTTACCGGCAATTTTTTATTTGAGCTCATTTTTGCTCCGGGCGATTCACTTTTTTATTTTAGCACCAATTTCTTTTTATGTCCCCTGGTCTTTGGGCGGGATGGTCAATTCCGTTCCCGACCTGATTCCGCTTGCCAGCTCCGGGATAATCCCGGCTTTTTGATAGACGGGCCGGATGAATTTTCTGAAGGCCGGAAGTTTTTGCCGGAACCAGATTGCGCCGAGCAGGCAAAAAAGTCCTCCGATCAGGATGGTGAACTGGGCTCCGATTCTGGATGCCAGGGTTCCCGCGATCAGACTGCCGAAGGGGGAAATTCCCCGGAAGGACATTGCATAGATGCCCATAATTCTTCCGCGCTTGTCATCCTCAACAATGGTCTGGATCAGGGTATTGCTGGAGGCGATCTGGGTCATTACGCCGAAGCCGGCAACGAGCATTATGACCAGGGACAGGCCGACATTGCGGGAGAGGGATAGGGCGATGATGGCGAGGCTGAAGAGGGCAAGGGACAAAGGAATCAGCCGGCCGAGACCGAGGACGGATTTTCGTGACGCCAGATAAATCCCGGCGATCAGCGCTCCCAGTCCTCCGGCTCCCATCAAAAAACCGAAAGTGTGAGAGCCTCCGCCGAGAACATCCCGGGCCAGGATCGGCATCAGGACCGAGTAAGACATTCCCATCAGGCTGACCAGGGCGACCAGGATCAGGAGCGAGCGAATGGGCATAAACCCGAAGGCATAGGCAAAACCCTGTTTCAGTTCCTGCAAGGTATCGCTGATTTCCGCGCGAGCGCGATGATCGCTGATTTTCATTGCGAGCAGGGCCGCGATCACGGCAAGAAAGCTGAAGCTGTTGATCAGGAAGCAGAAGCCTTCGCCGAGGGCGGCGATCAGGATTCCGGCGATGGAAGGCCCGATCAGGCGTGCGGAGTTGAAGATGGAGGAGTTGAGGGCAATGGCATTGGGGAGGTCGTCTTTGTTTTCCACCATTTCAATCACAAAGGCCTGGCGGGTGGGCATATCCAGGCCGTTGATCAGGCCGAGAAAAGCGCTCAAGGCAATCAGATGCCAGATCTGAACCGTGTGGGTCAGCACCAGGATCGCCAGAATCAGGGCCTGGATCATTGCCAGGGTTTGAGTCAGGATCAGGATTTGGCGGCGGTTCACCCGGTCGGCCCAGACTCCGGCGATGGGCATCAAAATGAAGGCTGGAAGATCTCCGGCAAATCCGATCACTCCTAACAGGAATGCGGAATTGCTCAGCCGATATACCAGCCAGGCCAGGGTCACGGTCTGCATCCAGGTGCCGATCAGGGAAATGGCCTGGCCGAGAAAAAAAAGACGGTAATTGCGGGAGCGCAAGGCGCGGAGAATTATGCGCAAGCCGGTGATCTGATCGGGTTGATCCGCCATTTTATTCCAAGCCCTCAGCCGGAACCTGATTTTGTCAGGAACCGCGGGAAGATAATATCATATCAGCCCGAGATTTCATTTAGCGGAAAATTTTTCCTCCCAGTTGATCCTGCCGGTGATCTGCATCATCACGAACAGGGTGATGATGGCGAGGATGGTGACGATCAGGCCGGTATATCCCTGGAAGAAATGGGCGTAGCTGAAAACCACCAGATAGAGAAATTGACTGCCTCCGGCCTGGACCAGGGCGAATTTCGGGCCGACCACCAGCCGGAGATAAGACACAACCAGGAAAATGGACACCACCGACGAGATGGCAAAGGCGGGATAGATGTTGATGTGGTCAACCGTGTAGGCGAAGAGGAGGTGGAAGGAAAAGAAGGCCGCGGCCAGGAAAAGATAATTCATCGGATGAATCTTGATGTTTCGCAGGATGGTGAGCACGAAAATCACCACCAGGAAAAAGAGTAAGGACACCGGCGCGAAAAAGCTCATCCGCTCGGCCAGGGGCCCGGGATTGATTTTCTTCGGCATCACCATTCCGATATTGAAGCCCGAGACCAGGCTCTTCTTGTCCCAGGTCAATTCCCAGCCGTCGCCGATTTTTTTCTTGGCGTCCGGCGAGATGGAATTGGCGGGAAAATCTATCTGGTCAAAGTCGGTGAGCATCGTCAGCTTGAAATTTTTCACGGCCTTGACCGATCCGCCGAAAGAATAAAGCCATTCATCCTTTCCGCGCGAGCGATAGGAATAATGGAGCGTGACCTGCTCTCCGGGATTGAGCAGGAAGCGCGCGAGCATCCCGCTTCGGTTACTGCGCTCCTCGTCCCGGGCCTGCTGAATTTCCGCGTCCGGTTTTTCCACCACCTTGACCTCCAGATCGTCATAGAGCGCGAGCCGATTCGGGAAATTGAAAATCACTTCTGCGGAGCGGGCCTGCTGGAAGGGATTGACGATCTGGTAGTCGCCGGAAAAATTCACCGTATAAAGACTGAACCAGAGCAGGCCTTTGCGCCTTTGCTCCAGCCCGAGTTTAACCTTGATCCCGCTTTCCACCGGGTCAACCTGGCTGGTATCCACTTGCTCATAAACCGAGCAGACCTGCTTCTTGGTCTTGTCATCGGTATAGCAGGATTTCTTGTTGTATTTGTAAATCAAGTTGATGGTCGGAGCGGATTGCAGATGCGGCTGTCCCCAAAGGTCTCCCACCGCATTGGCCATTTCCCGTTGCCGGTCCGCGGTACGCTTGGCCAAAGTGCCTCCCAGAATCATCCAGGCAACCGAGGTGGCGAGGAAAATTAAAACCAATGCGGAAATTCTTTTCACCATTTTCGCCCTCCAAAGGAAATCTTTTATAATTTAGAAATTAAATTGAAAATTAAGTTTCCAAAAGTTGTCTGCAAATTGGACTTTTTAAGTCCCAATCGTGATGTAGCCGGCGTTTCCTCCGTACAGGTATGATCGGGCCGCTGAGGGCTAAAGACTGCGGGTCAACTTCAATTTTCCCATCTTTGGTTTTGATTCGGAAATTATTATAGATCGACATGGATTATTCCCAGCGCCCAGGCTGGAATTCTTGCTTGCTCTTCAATCCGGGAAACCTTTTTAATTAAAAAAATCTCGGTGCCAAATCGGTTAATCCCATCTCGATAAGCCTCTTCAAAGGTGCTGAAAAAATCTATCAATTTCTCATCTTTAATCAAAACATATTTATTTTCATAATGCTTTAATAGCTCATCCTTCTGAGACGCAAAAAATGCCAATTCTTTATCAAGAAAATCCATCTTGCACTTCCTGATACCAATTTAAGCCAAAATCCCGGAACTGTCAATCAATGTCAGTCTTCTTTGATTACTTTCAGATGAAGCTCCTTGAGCTGATCCTCGCTCACCTCGCTCGGGGCGTCCACCATCAGGTCCGCGCCGGCCTGGGTTTTCGGAAAGGGGATGACATCGCGGATGGAGTTTCCGCCCACCAGGAGCTGCATCATCCGGTCAATGCCGAGCGCGATTCCGCCGTGCGGGGGAGCGCCATAGCGGAAGGCGTCCAGCAAAAACCCGAACTTGATTTTGGCTTCCTCGTCACCAATGCCCAGTACCCGGAAGACGCGCTCCTGAATGTCGGGCCGATGGATTCTGATGGACCCGCCTCCGATCTCCACGCCGTTGAGCACAATATCATAAGCCACGGCCTTGACCTTGCCCGGGTCAGACTCCAGTTGATCCAGGTCTTCGGGTTTGGGACTGGTGAAGGGATGATGAGTGGACTTCCATCTTTTGTCGGTCTCGCTCCACTCCAAGAGCGGGAAGTCAATCACCCAGAGGAAATTGAATTTATCCTCCGGCACCAGATTCATTTTTCTGGCGATCATCTGTCGGAGCTGGTTCATTCCCTCGTTGGTGACCGCAAATTTATCGGCCATCAGCATCAAGAGGTCTCCGGGCTTTGCCGAAAGCCTCGCGATCATTTTTTTCTGCTCCTCCGGGCTCAGGTATTTCACCACCGGGCCGGCCAAACCCTCTTCCTGATCACGGATCACGGTCAAGCCCTTGGCGCCGTAGGCCTTGAGCGCGTGCGTCAAATCATCCGTGTCTTTCCGGCTCCAGCTTGCGCATCCCGGCGCGTTCAATCCCTTGATGATCCCGCCTTCGGCAATGGCCTGCTTGAAAAAGCGGTATTCCGAATTCGGGAAAATGTCGCTCAAGTCCTGGAGCAAAAGCTGGTATCTGGTATCCGGCTTGTCCGAGCCGTATTTGCTCATTGCCTGATCCCAGGTCAATTTCGGGAACGGACGCGGGATTTCAATTCCCAGGATTTCCTTCCAGACCTTGACCAGCATCCCTTCAATGATTTCAAAAATGTCCTCCGGATGCGGAAAGCTCATCTCCACATCCAGCTGGGTGAATTCGGGCTGTCGGTCCGCGCGCAAATCTTCATCGCGCATACAGCGCACGACCTGGAAATAGCGGTCATACCCGGCGACCATCAGGATTTGCTTGAAGAGCTGGGGGCTTTGCGGAAGCGCATAGAATTTTCCGGGACTGAGACGGGAAGGGACCAGGTAGTCGCGCGCGCCTTCGGGCGTGCTCTTGGTCAGAAACGGGGTTTCAATTTCATAGAATCCGTTCCGGTCAAAATAATCCCGGATCATCTTGACCGCCCGATGCCGGGTGATGATTTTTTTCTGCATCTCGGGACGGCGCAGATCCAGGTAGCGGTATTTGAGCCGGAGCTCTTCATTGATCCGGATGTCATCCTCAATGGTAAAAGGAGTGGGAGCGGCCCGGTTCAAAATCCGAAGCTCCCTGACCCAGACTTCAATCTCGCCGGTCTTGAGCCTGGGATTGATCATATCATCGGGACGGGCGCGCACTTCTCCCTGAACCGCAATCACCCACTCGTTCCTGAGCAGATTCGCCTTATCATGAGCGGTGGCCTCAAAGCTCGGATTGAAAACCACCTGAACCAGGCCGGTCCGGTCGCGCAAATCAATGAAAATCACTCCGCCGTGATCCCGGTAGGAATTGACCCAGGCCATCAGGCAGACCGGTTTCCCGAGATCCGTTTTGGTTAATTCTGTGCAATAGCAACTCCGCTTCCAACTGCCCAGTTCCTCCATTTATTCCTCCTGCTCCTCCATCTGAATCAGATAGATTTTGAGCAACTTGAACAGCGCCTGATTTTGCGCCAAGGTTTGCTCATACTCCGGGCTGGCAAAGGCAAATCCCGGGGTGCTCAGATGACTTTTCATTTCCTCCCAATCAATCCCCGACATTTTCTTTAGCGATTCCATATCCAGCTTCATTTCCTTGCCGGTTTCCAGAACCTTGAGATTAAGCATTTGATTCTGCAATTCATCCTCGCCGATGATCACCCCGGCTTTTGCCTTGACCTTGTCCGCTACTTTAAACTGGGAGCGGAGCGAGCGGGAAGGCTCGTCAAGGATCATTTCCGCATAAATTCCGATGGCGCGCAGCCGGAATAGCAGTTTGAACGCAAACTGATAGGCCTTTTCACCGGCGAAAATCAGGAATAAATCCGGGCCTGAGATTAAATCTTGCTCATGGATTTTTTCCTGAAGCAAAAGCGTCAGCCGCTCCACCCCGAGCGCGAACCCGATGGCCGGAGTGGGAGAGCCGCCCAGCTCTTCCACCAGATCGTCATACCGGCCTCCGCCCACCACCGCGTTCTGACTGCCGAGTCCGGTCCGGGCCTGAAATTCAAAAACCGTGCGCGTATAATAATCCAGGCCGCGCACCAGTTGCGCATCAACCTGAAAAGAAACTTTTTGCGAGCTCAGCAAATTCCTGAGCCGATCAAAATGAGATGAACATTCCGGACACAAGAATTCAGAAGGGGACGGCGCGTTTTTCGTGATGGCTTTGCAGGTTTCGTTTTTGCAATCCAAAACCCGGAGCGGATTCAAATTAAGCCGTCTCTGGCAATCCTCGCAAAGGCTCGCCTGATTGGCCTTGAGATAGCTGACAAGAGATTCCCGATAAGCGGGCCGGCATTGCTTGCAACCGAGACTGTTGAGCCGAAGATCAAGCTCTTTGAGACTCAAGTCCTTAAAGTATTCGTCCAGCAGAATGATCAATTCGGCGTCGGTTCCCGGGCCGGGATAGCCGATGGCCTCGGCGCCGATCTGCCAGAACTGTCTATATCTTCCTTTTTGCGGCCGCTCATATCGGAACATCGGCCCGAAATAAAACAGCTTGGCCGGGCCTTGATTGGACAGACCATCAATATAAGCGCGCACCACGCCGGCCGTGGCCTCGGGACGGAGCGCCAGGTTCTGTCCTTTTTTATCCTGGACAATGAACATTTCCTTTTCCACAATGTCCGTGTCCGTGCCGATGCTTCGGGCAAAAAGCTCGTAAGATTCCAGGGTGGGAAGAAGAATTTCCTGATACCCGAAGCGGGCGAAGATCTCCCGCGCCAGCTTTTCGCAAAGCCAGAATAATTTGCTCTCCGGCGGCAAAATGTCGCGGAAGCCTTTGACAACCTGATATTTTTTGCTCATACTAAAATCAGGAATCAGGAGTCAGGATTTAGGAGTTAGCAAATTCCCAATTCCAGGATTCCTTGTTCGGGAAGGTATTTAAGCACAGGAAGGGAGGCAGGTCAATTGAGGAAGATTATATTTGCGCTGGCATTTCTGGTTCCGAGCCTTTGCCTGGCCACGGTGATGATTCCGCTGGACTTGAATCAGCTCACCGATCAAGCGGATAAAATCGTGCTCGGGCATTGCATTAACAAGCGGGTTTATCAGACCGGTAAGATGATCTGGACCGAATATACCTTCCAGGTTTACGAGGTTTTAAAAGGGGAGGGTATCAAAGAGGTAAAGATTCGGCAGCCGGGCGGGGAGTTGAATGGAAACGGAGTTATGGTTCCGGGCACGGCCTCATTTTCGCCCTTTGAAGAGAATCTGCTCTTCCTGGACAAGGAAAAAGAAGGTTCGCGGGATCTGGTCGGCTGGGCCCAGGGAAGGTTCAAAGTTTATTATGATGAAAAAACCAAGAGCAAATACACCTTTCAAAACCTTTCCGGGATCAGCTTTGTGAAAAAGAACGGGGACACGGTTTCCGTGGAGCCGATGAAGGTTGATCTGGAGCAGATTAAAGCGCAGATCAAAACGATAGTTGCGCAGAAGAAAGTGAAATAAGCGATGAAAGTATTAGATGAAATCGCGACTAAAGTCGCTCGCACGAAGATGATTACAGATTGCAAATTACAGATTACAGATAAGAACAAATATTCTTTGCGTCTTTGCGGTGAAAATTATATCATTCTTTTGATATTTTTCTTGTTGCTTTTTGCCGGAAATGCTCTTGCCTTTCAGCCGCTCCGGAGTGATAACAGCGCCAAGGTTCACTGGGAGAGCGGTCCGGTCACTTATGTTATTAACAAATCCGGCGCCGGCGCCTGCGTGGCGGATCCGGTTGCGACTATCAACAGCGCTTTTTCCGTCTGGGACTCGGTTTCAACGATGATTCTTGAGGTTAACTATGGCGGCGAAAGCTCATCCACCAATTTCTGCGGGATGGACAATGAGGGCACGGGATGCAATTCAACCAACCTGATTGTTTTTTCCAGCACTAACTTTCCAGCCGGGGTTTTGGCGATGACCGTAAATTATTACCGGATCGCAGATGGAGAGATCGCGGGAACCGACATCGCCTTTAATAAGGGGGGTTTTAACTGGAGCGACGACCCGATTTCTCATTCCAATCCGGCCTGCCGGGGCACAGATTTTTACAGCCTTCCTGCGGTCGCGATTCACGAGATCGGTCATTTTTACGGATTGGATCATAGCTTCTGCTCGGATGTGGGCGCGACTTTTACTCCCGGCATTGCCGCGACAATGTATCCCTATTATTTTGATGCGGACTGGCCCGAGCAACTCACCCTGGAGCAGGATGATATCGCCGGCGTGACCTGGATGTATCCTGACCCGGCATTAAGCGGTTGGGGCAAGATCAAAGGGACGGTCAAGTATAATAATGGAGTAAGTATGTTCGGGGTCCAGGTCACCGCGATCCGGGCCTCGGACAAAGTGCCGATTGTGACCACCTTCACCAAGGGCGGGAAATATCTGCTCTATGGCCTGCCCCCGGATGATTATTATGTCTATACCAATACCCCGCGGTGTCAGGGCAGTATTTTCACCGCCTTTGTCTCTAACTACTGGAGGGGCCCGGACAGGGTGCCTTATATTCTGCTCTATAAACAACTCAAGGTGAGAAAGCTCTCCAGCCTGGTGCCGGACGGCGCGCCTTTTACCAAAAGCGGAGTCAAAGTGATCACGGTGGTTGCGGACACCACCAGAGGCAATGTGAATTTTACTTATCCAACGCCCTGAACTGGTTGATAAGTTGATAGGTTAATAGGTTGATAAGAAGTCGCGACTAAAGTCGCCCGCACAGTTAGGTATTTTCTTATCAACTTATCAACCTTACAGGTTTCCCGCGGAATAAACCACATTCCGGGTGGTTTCTTTGCCCCGATACATCGCCTTGTCCGCGAGATGAATCAAGGTTTCTTTATTAGTGGCATTATCCGGATAAGTGGCGATTCCCACGCAACAGGTCAGCTTCAACTCAACCCCCTCCCGGGGCTTGAAGATATGCCCGGCCATTCGCTCCCGAATCCGCTCCGCAACCACGATTGCTCCCTGTTGATCGGTTTCCGCCAGAATCACGATGAACTCGTCTCCGCCATAGCGGACCATAATATCAATATCCCGGATGCAAAATTTAAGCACGCGCGAGGTTTCCACCAAAACCCAGCTCCCCACCAGATGCCCGTGATGGTCGTTAACCAGCTTGAAAAAATCCAGGTCAACAAAAAGAAGCGATAAATGCTTTTTAAATCGCCGGGCGCGGGAAAGCTCATTCTGAAGCATCAGGTCCAGGTAGCGGGTGTTGAAGAGTCCGGTCAGGTCATCAATAAAGATCAGACGCTGGGCATCCTGGTATTTAATGGCATTCTCAAAACTTCTCCGGGTCTGCTCAAAAACAAACCTGATATTCCCGCGCAGAAAGCCCTCATCCAGCGGTTCCTGCCGGAATACCACCATTGCCCCTTCCAGCCGGTCCAGCACCGAAAACGGGAAGATCACCATTGACCGGATTTTCAGATGCTCAACCGGGCCGCCTTCGCGGGAAAATTCCGGATTCTGCCGGATGATGAATTTCTTGGGGAGCGGTGTCAGCCACTGCTTCCGGATCAATTCTGAAATCTTGAGCGCGTCTTCCAGCTCCATTCCGACAAAATATTTCAGCTCATCCTCCTGGTCAAAAAAGATGCTCAAGCCCAGAGCGGCATCGGTGGCGCTTAACAGCGCATCCAGGCCGAGCCGATAAAGTCTTTCCCGCTCCAGACAACTGCTCACGCGCTGGATGCTTTCATAAAGGGTGAGCAGGGTCTTCATCTCCTGATGCTCGTCCAGCAGATGCCGGAGCTGGATGGTCCGCTTGACCATAATCTTCAGCTCCTCGGGATTGAGCGGCTTGGTCAGATAGTCAGATGCGCCCGCCTTGAGAGTTTGAATCGCGCTCTCCACCGTCGGGTACCCGGTCATGATGATGATATCCATTTCCGGCCGGACCTGCTTCGCCTTCTCCAGAATCTCCATCCCGTCCATTTTCGGCATCACCAGATCCAGAAGCATCAGGTCGTATTCTTTTTCAGAAATCAGCGCCAGCGCCTCCTGGCCGGTGAAGGCGGTGACCACCTCATAGTTCTCTTCTTTTAACAGGTCGGAACAAAACTCCTGATAAAACCGGTCGTCGTCAACCACCAGTATCCGGTTGGCCTTGTTCATCTCCCTGAAATCATTATCCTGGTTTTCAGGGCAAAAGTCAATCCTTCCGAATTCATCGTTAATAATTTAAACTTCATTTTTATATGGTAGAATAGCCCAGGATGGAAGCCGCGGTAAAATTTTCAGGAAGAAAACTTGAGCGGGTGGTCCTGATTTATCCGCCGGTGAACTTTTCCCGGCAGAGTATGAAACAAATTCATCCTCCGCTCGGAATCGCGTATCTTGCCGCGGTATTGAAGGATGTATGTGAAGTCCGGGTTCTGGACGCGTCGGTGGAGGGATACCGGAATGAGGAGAGGGTGGGGGATCGGTTTTTAAGATACGGCTTAAGCTTTGATGAGATTGAGAGGCGGATCCGGGAGATGAATCCGGACCTGGTCGGCATTTCCTGCATTTTTTCCAGCCAGTTTCAGAATACGGTGGAAGTGGCGTTACGGGCGAAGAAAGTCAATCCGGATCTGATCACGGTGGTGGGCGGGAGCCATCCGACTTTTCTGGCGGAGGAGTGCCTCCGGCAAGGCGGAATAGATTTCATCGTCAAGGGCGAAGGCGAGTTTGCGCTCCGGGATTTGATGGAGGCGATCCGAAAGGGCAGGGGAGTGGAAACTATTCCCGGACTGGCCTGGCAGGAGGATGGCAGGTATTGTGAGAGCGGGATCCGGCCGGCGGCTCCGAACCTGGATGAAATTCCGTTTCCCGCGCGGGATTTGTTCCCGCTTGATAAATATGACCGGATCAGCTCGCCGATGGGGAGTGTTTACCGGCAAAGACCGTTTATGAATTTAATCACCTCCCGCGGCTGTCCGTATCGGTGCAACTTTTGTTCATCCACTAATTTCTGGGGAAATCAATATCGGGTCCGGTCCGCCGGGAATGTGCTGCTGGAGATGGAGGAGTTGGCCGGTAAATATGGGGTTCGGGAGTTCAAGTTTTTTGATGATAACCTGACCGCGGACCGCGGGCGGGCCAAGGAAATCTTTCGCGGGATGATTGAGCGGAATCTCAAGGTCAGCTGGAACACGCCGAACGGGGTTCATCTGATGAACCTTGATGAGGAGATGCTGGACTTGATGAAAGGCTCCGGATGCTATGAACTGACCCTGGCAATTGAGAGCGGGGATCCGGGGGTGCTCCGGGATATTATTCATAAGCCGACAGACCTGGCGGAAGTGGAGCGAGTGGTAAAACTGATCCGGAAAAAGGGGATCGACAGTTCCGGATTTTTCGTCATCGGCTTTCCGGGCGAGACCAAGGAGCAGATTCAGCGGACTTTTGATTTTTCCCGGAAATTAAACCTGGACCGGATTATGTTTTTTATTGCCAACCCGCTGCCGGGAACCGAGCTTTACCGGATTTGCCTGGACAAGGGATACATTGACCGGAATTATCGGTTTGATGAGATTGATTATTTTGAGGGCAGATTTAGCACGCCGGAATGGACATATCAGGAGCTTTATCAACTGCGCCGGAATTGGTTCTGGCAATATAACCTGGGGGGTTTGTTCACGCATCCGATCAGGTTCTTGACGCGCTACAAGCCCATTATTGCCCGGCCCGGGTTTTTGCTGGAAATTTTGAAAAGAAGGATCAGGAATTAGATGCTGGACTTGAAACTGCCAGGGGAATTCAAAGCTTTTGTCAACCCGGACTCAAAGTTAAAGTATTACTCAAAGAATCCTTTGAAGGCGGCGCTGATTAAAAGATTTTTTGGAAAAATATTAGGAATGATCCAGGAAGTCAATCCGAGGGAAATGATTGAAATCGGATGCGGGGACGGAATTGCCGGGTATTTGATCAGGAAAAACTTGCCGGACCTGGAATATTATCCCGCGGATGTCCAAACCGAGAGTCTGATCAATGCGAGCAGGATCCTCAATATCCGGGAGATGATAAAGCTGGATGCCCGGGTCTTGCCATACCCGGACAAAACTTTTGACCTGGCGCTTTTTCTGGAAGTGTTTGAGCATATTGAAGGATGGGAAAAGGCTTTCTCAGAAGGGCTTCGGATCGCAAGGAAAGGCCTGATCTTTTCAGTGCCGGCTTATCCCTGGTTTCAGCTTTCCAGATTGATCTTCCTGAAGAACCTGAGCAGGATGGGCGAGCATCCAGACCATATCAACCAATTTCCACCTGGCCGGACAAAACAGCAGATTGAAATGTTATGTAACCAATTGAAATTAAAGGTAAATTATGGTTTTGTGTTTCCGTGGCTGACCGGGAAAATCATTTTTTAGGCCATCAGGCAAAGTTAACATAACAAATCTTAAGTAAAGTTGTTCCCGGGCTCCTTGTTATTTCATATCTTTAGAAATCAGGTATCCTTTGGAGTTGATCAGGTATAGCCTATTCCCATAAATTTGTCCTGCCCGGATGGGATTTGCGAAATTCATAATCTGGTTGGGCTTTTCAGGGTTTGGTTTCAATTCCCAGACTCCCGAGTTGGTGATCCAGATCATCCGATCTTCATCCTTTGAAATCCACAATAATTTTTCCGGATACCATTTTTCCAGGATAGATTTTTTTAGCGGGATCTTTTTCTCAACAATTCCGGCAATCTTATCAATGATCAGCAGCTCCTGGTCTCGGGTGATCGCATAAATAAAATCCTGATCCTGGGCGATATCCCCTGCCAGATCTTTGTTAACGCACCAGAAGACTTTTCCGCTCTTCTTGCTCAGAGCGCATACTCCTTGAATGGAAGCCGCGTAAATGGTATCCCGATCCGCGGCAAGTTCATTATCAATATCTGAGACAATCGGCCGGTTGAAGATTTGCTTTTCCCAGACCAGGGAGCCGTCTTCCAGTTTCAACTCCGCCACCCAGCCGTCCAGTAACCCCAGATAAACGCTGGCGCCATTGACCAGAGGCGGGCTTGCCCCGAGCATACTCAAGCTGGTCCGGCCGGTCTGTTTGGAGATTGATTTCAGGCTGCCCTCGGCCTTATTCAGGAAGAAGATCATTCCGCTTCCGGACTGGAAGATCAGCAGGTCCGGGCTGAAGCCCGGGATGGAGGCGCTGGAGTCCTGGTATTTAAACCTCCAGTTTTCTTTGCCGTCCTGAAGATTTCTTGAGATCAGAATCCCCTCGGCGCAGGCATAATACAGATTGGTATCATCCAGGGCAGGTCCGGTTACCGGCCGGCATCCGGTTTGCATCCTCCATAAAACCTTGCCCTCCGGACTCACCTTGACCATCCATCCCCGGCTGGTGAGGGCCACGATGAAATCATCGGAAACCGCGATTCCGCCCAGTTCCCGATGCTGATACTTGCTGCGAACCGGCGCTTGCGGGTCAACCGGAACCCGGAAATCTTTTGCCTGAGCAAGATTAAAGCCCAGGAAGAGAAAAAGGAACCAGACGCGTCTTGTCATTTGACGGCTTCAGCCCCGGAGAGATTATTTAACTCTATTTTTGCCAGCTGGTCGTAGATTGATCCCGGATAGCTCTCCATAATCAGTTTCAATTTTTCTTTGGCCTTGTCCGGCTCTCCCTTCTTGATCAAAACCCGGGCCAGACCCAGGTCCGCTTCCGCCAGATAAGCATCCAGCTTGGCATCAATCACCTTCTGGAAGTATTGCTCCGCATTCGCAAAATCGCCGGCGCCATAATATGCTTTGGCCAATCCCAGATAAGCAGGATCCTGCAGGAACTCGGCCACACTCGCGTTTTTGCCCGGATGTTTCAAAAAATCCTGATACGAGGCAATCGCTCCGGCGTAATCTCCTTTCTCAAAATATGCTTCCCCCAGATGAAATCTTGCCTCTATACCCGCCTCTCCGCTTCCAAATTGATCGCTCACTTCGGTCAGCTTCTTGATCGCCTCCTCGGCGCGCTCTTTGCCGGTGGAATAATTCCTGCCGCCTTGCAGGAGGGACGCCTGAGTCATCTGTCCGGCCAGGGGCGCGTTAATAATGGAAAAAGCCTCAATCAGGAGCCGGTCGGCTTTGGCTCTCCGGGTTTTAACCGTATAGCTGATCCCGCTGGCGAGAACCAGCGCCAGAATCGCCCCGCCGATCACGCTATAAGAAATCTGCTTGTTCTCATTGAAATACTTGAACGCCCGGTCGGTAAAAGTCTGAAACTCGTCCGGCTGTTTGATCTTCTTCCGGCTTACCTTGATCTTCTTCGCCATCTATCTCCTCCTAATGTGCGAGCGCCTTCAGGCGCGATTCCTTATTGCCTGTCCGCCATAGCTCGGTAATCCGAGCGGAGGCGGATGCGAGGGACTTTAGTCCCGATCTCCGCGAGCGCCTTCCGCCTTCGTGCGGATTACCGCGCTACGGCGGACAAGTCAGGCGCGATTCCTTTCTGTGCGGGAGACTTTAGTCTCCACCTGCCCTGCCCTGCTTTATTTTTGTTGAATAATAGCAGAAACTTCCCGGTTTGCAAAAGGCGAACGGCTATTTGATGAACCGGATGCATAAGGGATAGCGGTGTTTCTCGCCTTTCTCGGCCTTGACCGAGGCTTGAGCCACTTCCACAATCCCGAAAACCAGGAGCGCCAGCAGAAACGGAATGCCGATCAAGACCAGGGAAGACAATCCCGCGGCCAGCGTATAAATGGTCAGGCTGATCTGGAAATTGAGGGACTCTTTGGCCTGATCGTTCACAAACGGAATCTGGTCCTTCTTCACCATCCACACCACCAGGGGACCGAGAATGTTTCCGTGCGGAAAAAGGAAGCCGGCAAAGGAGGAAAGATGACAGAGCATTTGCCAGTTCTTTTCCTGCTCAAACCAGCCGGGAGTTTTGACCGGGGTTTCAGTCATACCATATTCATTATACCCGCAAACCATTGACAGTAAAACCGGAATCGGCTAAAGAAGAAGAGGATGGCAAAGAAGGAAGAGTTAAAGCGGTTCGGGGTGTCAATGGAGGATGAGCTTCTGGAGAAGTTTGACCAATATCTGGCCAAGCATAAATACCGGAACCGCTCAGAGGCGATTCGGGACTTGATCCGGAAATCATTGGTGGCGGAGGAATGGGACCATAACCGGGAGACCGTGGGCGCGATCATCCTGATTTATGACCATCATACCCCCGGGCTTTCCCATCGGCTCAATCACCTCCAGCACGATTTTCCCGGCCAGGTCATCGCCTCCACTCATATTCATCTTGATCATCATCATTGCCTGGAAGTGATTGTGGCGCGGGCCAAGGCCCGGGAAGTCAAGGCCCTGTCTGATTCCCTGATCGCGCAAAGGGGCGTTAAATATGGGACGCTCACCGGAGCGACCACGGCCAAAGACCTTCCGTGAAAAGGTTTTCGGTTTATGGTTTATGCTTGAATAACCCCAGAAACCGAGAAACCGGTTTAAAGCAGGAGCTAATCAGCGCTGATCATCCCAGGACGCCTTTGAGCGCGGTTGCAAGTATGGCAAACAGCCAAAATATGAGCAGAAGCGCGATCGGGAAAACCAAAAGGCACACCACAAATTTGCCGACGAATCCGGGTCGGACCCGATACCAGGACAATTTCAATTTGATCCGCTCCTGATTCACGGTTGGGTTTTTCAACACCGAGAACGGGAATCCGGCCTGGGCCGGATGGAAAATGAACATCTCGTTCTTTTCCCCGCAAAGCGCCAGCCGCTCTTTGGGGTATTTGAGCAAGGGATGATCCGGGAAATCAACCATCAGCTTCTCAATTACGGCGCGCGCCTGCGGGAATTTTTTTTCATAATGATCCAGAATCCAGGCCAGGATCAATCCGGCTCGTATATATAGAGAGCTCTGGTTTTTGATCAGTCTTTTGGCCGCCAATTCCCTGCCCAGAAGCCGCAAGGCTCTTTCCGCGATTTGCCATTTCCCGCTTTTAAGCAACAGCCGGGTCAGTTCCAGTTGATTCTCAGACAAGAAAATCAGTCGGTGCCGGTCAAAGGCCTCAGAGTATGCTTGCGCCAGCTCGGATTCGGTCTTTTCCCGCTTAAAGGCCAGCACTGAGTTTCGGTAATATCCCTTGCTTTCTTCAAGTTTGCCCAGGTTAAAGCTGGTTCTGGACAACTCCAACAGGATCGCCCCGTTTTCCGGGTCCAGCTCCAGGGCCTGCTGATAGGTTTTGTAACAGGCCCCTCCGCCGGTGATGGGCGCCTCGCTCAGGTCTTCCGCCTGCTCCAAATAATAATCGCGCTTCTGCCTTTTATGGAATCCCCAATAAAAGCCCAGGATCAACCCGGCCAGGCCCCCTCCCAGATGGCAGAAATGCCCTACCCCGCTGGACGCGTAAATCCCCTGGTAAATAATTCCGTAGAATAAGTCCTTAATCAGCCAAAATCCTAATACCAAAACCCAGGCCGGGATCGGAATAATTTTCGTGACCGGGATTCCGAAAAAATACACATACCCCCGTAACCGTTTCCTCCAAAACCTCACCAGGTACGCCATTGCGAACGCGCTCACCACCCCGCTGGCGCCGATGCCCACGATATTTATTTGAGATTGCTTGCGCCACTCAATATACGGATCCGCGGAGTGGGTATAGATGGAAAACATCCATAAGGCAAGAGTTTCAAAGTAGGACGAGAAGAATGCGGAAAAAATCACCAGGAGCCAGAATTTCCGTTTCCCCTCCATCACCTCCAGCGGCGCCGCGAAGATGAACAGGAAAAACATATTGAAGAAAAGATGATAAAAATTGCCGTGGATGAAAATACAACTGAGCGCCGTGGGCGGGAAGACAAAATGATAGCCGGTCAGCTCAAACCAGTCATTAAGCGCATACTGGCAATTCAATGAAATTCTCCAGGTGACAATATGAACCAGGGCGCAGATCAGGATGAAGGTCAGGGTGGCTTTCGGAAGTTTCTTCAGCTCAACTTCGGTCCCGAACGGCAAGATCCCGATCATTTTTCCCCTCCAATCCTGGTTCTTATCTTTAAGATTCAGAAGGTTTGTTAATTGATTCCGCGATTTAATGTCAGATCCGGTCAAAAAGACATTTTAAGAGGAATTTTGATGTCAGAAGCGGTCAATTAGTTGATAAGTTGATCGGTTCATCAGGCGAGCGGATTTGACAAAGAATCAGTTTGAGGGCGTAATCCTATTGAAAGTGAATTACTTTCAGACTGCTGAAATTGGATCAATCATCAGGGAGAGAATGGAGCCATCGGAGAGAAGATAAAATTCAAGTAACAAGAAAAATGGGGCGGATCTTTGGGAATAAAGAGGCAATTTCTTTAGTAATGGTTCTGAGTGTTTTTCTGGCATTAGGTTTATATCATCTTGATTATCGCAGTATGTGGGTGGATGAAGGCCTGACTTTGAACAATATCGCCGGGTTAAGCAGGCACGACCTTTTTCGGCCGCTTTATTTCCTATTTGTCAGGCTCTGGACGGTTGGCGGGAAAAGTATTTTTTATTTGCGTCTCTCCTCGGTTTTATTCGGATTAGGCAGTCTGACTTTTCTTTTCCTGATCGGCCTTCGCTTGAAAAATCTGGAATTGGCGCTGATCTCCTCGCTCTTATATGCCCTTTCCTCATATCATCTGGAACGGGCGCAGGAAATCAGGATGTACACTATGTTCAGCTTTCTGGCTCTGGCAGAGATGTACCTATTTATGCTTTTGCGGGAGCGATTCAGTTGGAAAAAATTTGTAGTTTACTGGGTGATTTCATTTCTTTGCCTGGCCACTGATCCTTTGGGGGCTTTTCTTAATCTGTTTCAAAATTTCTCTCTAATCATTAACCACCGGAAGCAAAGGCAATTTTTAAAAAATACCATCCTGGTTGAAGCTGGATTAATTATTTTATCCATCCCATGGATACTTAAGATTTGGGGATTTTCCGTTTACTTCCAGGGCAAATGGATAAAACATATAAAAATCCCGAGTTTGCTGGACCCGACAGGCCTTCCCGGCTCAATCGGTCGTTCCATGATTTTGGTGACCGAGTATGGCAAGGAAATAGATAAATTGTCCTTCCTGATCGGAATGTTGATCTTAGTGTCTTTGCTTTATAATGCCTTTATCTGGCTAAGAAGGAAAGAAGAAGCCAGAGGCTTCATTGCGCTATGGTATTTGATTCCGGTCCTGGCAATGCTGACCGCGGGAATTTTCAATTTCAAGCTCATTTTTTGTCGCTATCTTTTCTTTTTGGCGCCTGCGGCCTATTTGAACTTGTCATTCTTTTTGAGCGCCTTCCGGCCCAGTTTCAAATATCTCGGTTATGCTTTATTAATAGTGGTCAGCATATTCCTGCTGAGCCAGTATTATCGGTATCCCGGCGAGCAGGACTGGAAAGGAGCGGCGCTATTTCTGGCAAAGGAGAAAAAGACCGAAAGACGGATTTTGATATACCCTAAGTATGCTACCTCCATTGTTAGATATTACTACCCGGAAGCCTCGCTGGAGGGTGTTCGCGCAAACGAGGACTTTACCAATGACGGTGCCCTTGGAAATTTTCTGGCCCCTTATCTGGAAAATAAACAAGAGACCTGGATCGTATTTCTGACAACCTCAGAGGGCGCTCAGGAAATCATTCACTATTTGAAAGGGCGTCATTTGGCCGCGAATGAGCAGACTTTTCAAAAAGTGGTATTAATAAAGCTCAAAATGAATTCGCTATGAATTAGAAAAGCGATTTTGGGGTCAGGCCTTACGGGCGTGTTGCCCAAACATATCTTGACATATAGATAATATAATATATACTAAAAATGGTAAATAAATAAAATAAGAACGAGGAGTGGAGCGATGCCGGGAAGGCAGGTTGAAGAGGAGAAGTT
>Ga0315277_10000884_pt1 | contig 45557 bp, 38 predicted proteins | sample YL17G05_15_MG_FD_203695 | JGI IMG/M metagenome (GOLD analysis project Ga0315277, IMG submission 203695) | Sediment microbial communities from Yellowstone Lake, YNP, Wyoming, USA - YL17G05_15 | ecosystem: Environmental > Aquatic > Freshwater > Lake > Sediment | place: USA: Wyoming | collected... | reverse complement strand
ACGGAGGTCACGGAGAATGAAAACAAGCGCCGCGATCATCAACACGTGCAGAGCCATTTTCGTGCCTCCATCCTGGATTTCCCCGGGGTTGCCCATGATCCGCTATCGCCTGCTCCCCATTGAGATTCAATCCTGTTTTGTTTTCTGAATATCATACGCACGCTGGCGGTATCAGTCAAGCAAAAAATCCGGGAATCTCCTGGGTCGCTGATCTTTCGGGACTGACTGCGATCTTCATCCGCAGATTGCGCAGATTTCACAGATTCAAAGAACTATGTGCGTGAAGAGTGTTGGTGGGGGCCCCAAAGTCTCCCGTTCCCGCCCCTCGTGAGACTGGCTGTCAAAGGAGAATCTCTCCGTTAGCAATGACCTTGCATATCTGTTGTTTCATCGCGTTCCTCAGATTCATGATCTGGAATGTCTCCCCATCTGCGAAGTCGCCATAGCCGACACCCGCGCTCAAAAGGGTCATTAGCAACTTCTCCTTGTTCTCTGGACTCATTTTCGGATTGGCGAAATTGCAGAGGCGGCCGTCGTCACGGCGCTCCATATAGTCGATGCCACCACAGAAGATGAAACTGTCGATTACTGGTGGCCCCGCATACTTCACGACAAAGCGATATTCATGCTGATCTTTGAAATCTCCACTCTTAGCGAAGGGCACGACATCCGAGATATTCGTGTGATCGATGTCCTGCTTCTCATCGGAGACTTCCCCATGATCTAGTGACAGGAAGGGAAGCCTCTGCTGTCTGGGATCCTCATCCAATCGGAGAGCTCTATTCAGGAATTCGCCGACCAACGCCGGCGTAGTAACAATTGCGATAACGTTCTGTTCATCCTTCTTGAATATGTCCCACTCATCCGGGGTGGGTCCGCTTCCTTCGAGCACCGTCCAACAATTGGCAAGAAAATCTGTGAAGTCGGCGCTTCCACCACCGGCCGTCTGCGCTGTTCCTTCGTTGCGGTCCCCCTTTATGTCTGCGCCGTCAGTTGTCTCGTACAGTCTCCTATAGTAAATGGGGGATCGCAGTACGAACGTGCTGTTTTCTGAGAAGATGCTCTTGCACGCTTCAATGCCGACAAATCTGGCAATCTTGAAGTCCGACATATATCGTTCAATCACTCCAGTTCAGTTATGGTATCACGGAGTAAATTTACAACCATACGCGCGAGCCCCTCAAACCTCCTCAGATGTAGACCTTGTCCATCATTCTGGGGAAGGGGATGCACTGGCGGATGTGCTTTTCGCGGGTGATCCAGGCGACGGTTCGCTCGACGCCGAGACCGAATCCGCCGTGCGGGACGGAGCCGTATTTCCGCAAATCGAGGTACCAGTCGTAAGTTTCGGGATTCAGGCCCTGGTCTTTGATCTTGACCAGCAGGCGGTCGTAGTCGTCCTCGCGGACGGAGCCGCCGATGATCTCGCCGAAGCCGGCCGGGGCCAGCATGTCGAAGTTCTCCACGACCTTCTCGTTCTGCCGGTCGGTCCGCATGTAGAAGGCCTTGGCCTCGCGCGGGTAGTGCGTGACGAAGACCGGCTTGTCGTGCATCTGGGAGATGATCGTCTCGTCGGAGCCGCCGAGGTCCTTGCCCCACTCGAACTCGGCCGCCAGTTGGGCGTGCTTCGGGTTGTTCTCGATCCGCGTATCGACTTCTTCCAGGTCGCCTCGCAGCTCGATCAGCTCGGCGGCGATCTTGTCCTTCTGCCACTGCTTGATCTGGCCGGCCTGCTCTTTTTCGAGCTCGGAGATCCGGTTTTCGATCCGCTGCTTTTCGCTCTGCAACTCGCCCAGCTCGCGGGCGAGGAACTCTTTGGCTTGGGGGCCCTTGAGAATCTCTACGGCCTGCGTGTATGTCAGGCGGCAGAACGGCGGCTGGATTCGCTCCAACGCGGGGATGTCCGCTCCAATCGCCTGTAACTCGCTGCGGTTGTCCTGCAGGACGCGGGCGGCGATGGAGGAGACGAGCCCCTCGGCCAGGTGCAACAGGCCGTCGAGATCGATGAACGCGACTTCCGGCTCAACCATCCAGAACTCGGTCAGGTGTCGGCGGGTCTTGCTCTTTTCCGCGCGGAAGGTCGGGCCGAAGCAATAGACCCGGCCGTAGGCCATCGCCGCCGATTCCAGGTAGAGCTGGCCGGTCTGCGTCAGGTGCAGCGGCCGGCCGAAGTAGTCCACCTCAAACAGCGACGTCTGGTCCTCGCCGACAATCGTGGTGAAGATGGGCGTATCCACGAGGATGAAGCCGTTGTCGTTGAAGTACCGGCGGATCGCGTCGATCACCGTGTGGCGGACTTTGCCGATGGCCCACTGCCTCTGCGAGCGCAGGTGCAGGTGGCGGTGCTTCATAAGGAAGTCCACGCCGTGAGGCTTGGGCGTGATCGGGTAGCCCTCCGCCGGAGCGACCACCTGCGCGCCGGTGACCGCAAGCTCGTACCCGCCGACGCTTCGCTCATCCGCCCGGATCGTTCCCGTCACCGACAGCGACGATTCCTGCCCGAGCCGCTTGAGCTGCTCGAAAACCTCATCGGGCACCTTGCCCTTCTCGACGATACACTGGCAAAGCCCGGTGCCGTCGCGGATGATGAGAAACAGAATCTTGCCGCTGGCCCGGCTGTTATACAGCCAGCCATGCAACGTCACTTCCTGCCCGACGTGGTTCTTCAACTCATTGATATAGACAGCGTTGCTCTCGGTCATTTCTCTGATTCCTTACTGGCATTGGGTCCAACCAACACAGGCGGGGTCGGTTCTCAATCCGCGGCGGTTGTGCTTCGCTGGTAACCGCGTGGGTCAAGGACCCACCCTACAAATCACGGGGCCTTTATACCATATCGCGGCCAGATGCGGTAGTCATCGGCCTTGGCGTCGCGCAAGCCGTTCTCGTCGCGCTTGTTCGGACCCTTGGAGTAGAGAACGAACTGGCTGCCGGCCTCCTTTCTATATACGAACGTCTGTTCCGTGAGGGGATCGATGAGGGCTTGCTCGGGGACGAGCGTTCCGATCTCGTCTAGGCTGTCCGGCCAGCGGCCGTTCGTGTCGTGGTAGCGTTTTAGTCCCGCCAGGAGGCGTGTCCCCCGGCGGCGCGACAGCAGGCGCAGGTAGACTTCCTCGCAGTTCTCCTCCTCGCTCTTTTCTCTGATCCGTTGCCACCAGTTCCGTACGCGCTGTTGCGGAGTCTGTTCTGCCCATACGCTCTCGGCGATGAGAGCGCTGACCTGCAGGATCTGCGGGGAGATGTGCTCGTAGTCGTTCGCCAGCTTGTCGGGCGGCATGGCTTCGACGACCCTCAGAAGCTCCTCTGCGTCGTTCGCCTGCATGATACACTCCGCCAGCGTCAGCGACACGTGGTTTTCAATCGCCATGCCCACGAGAAAATCGCTTGCCAGGAGCTGTTGTTGGAGATGGCCCGCCATGCGGGTCAGGCAATCCAGCTTCTCGGCCGCGTTGGCATATCGCTCGCCGGCGACGTCGCTCCTGGCCATACTGACAAGCTCGAACATCCAGCGTCGCATGGGCAGGTTGAGCTTGCCGTGTTCGAGATAGCACTGCTCGCCCGGTACCAAAGGAAACCAGCAGGATTCCATTCGTGATGCTTTCACCAGGGTGGTGTAGCCGGTGAGGATCGGGTCTGGACCGGTTCCTGTAAACGCGCCGCTCGCCACCAATTGGTCATAGATCGTGGCCGCGTTCTCCTCGGGTGCCAAGACATGAGCGGCATTGACCGTAGCGATGCGCTGCGCCAGCAATTCGCGGGACGGGCTGTGGCTGAAAATGAGGACCACGGCAGAAATCCCGAGGCAAGCCAGAAGAACGATGCCGATAAGGACATATCGCTTCTTCGCCCACGACTTCTTTAGACTGCGGTCATTGGGTTTCATTGAGCCTCCCGGCTAAGTTGGCGGTGGGGATATCATACCGCGTGGAAGCCAGATCTGGTAGTCATCCGCTTTTTCGTTGTGCTGTCCGTTATCATCACGCCGGTTCGGGCCCTTGGAGTAAAGAAGGAACTCGCTGGCCTCCCTTCGATACATGAACCTCTGTTCTGTGTAGGGGTCGATCAGGGCTTGCTCGGGAACGAGCGTTCTGATCTCCTCCAGACTGTCCGGCCAGTGATCGTTCGCGTTATGGTAGCGCCGCAGTCCCAGCAGAAGGCGAGCGCCGCGGCGCTGCGACAGCAGACGCAGATAGACCTCTTCGATCCTTTGCCCATTGCTCTCTTGGCCGCGTGTCCGCCACCGGTTCTCCATCCGTTGTCGCAGAGTCCATTCCGCGGAGATGGTTCTCCAAACGAGAGGCTGGACCTCCAGCGTCAATTCTGCGACCTCTTTGTAGTTCTCGAGCTCCCAGGGCAAGGCCTCCGCCATTGCCAGAAGCTCCTCCGCAGCGTCGGGTTGCATGACGAACTCGCCAAGCAAAGTCCACGCGCGCCCCTCGATTCCCGTGCCCGTCACGAAATCGACTATCAGCGGTTGCTGTCGAAGATGACTTCCCATTCGGATCAGACATCGCAACTTCTCGGCGGCGGCATCGATGCGGCCGTCCGGGACATCTCGCCTGGCGGCGTTGTCCAGCGAGCGGGCCCATTCCCGCATGGGATTGATGCGCCTGGCGTGATCCATATAGCACTTCTGGCCGGGCGATAGTGGGAACCAGCAGGATTCCATTTTCGATGCCTCGATCAGTGCCGTAAGAGCGGCGGGAGTGAGATTTATGTCCGGTGACTCGCCCATCAGCGTGACGGTCCTCGCCAGTTGGTCGTAGATCGTGGCGGCGTTCTCCTCTGACGGCAAGGCTCGACGGGCGTTGACGGTCGCAATGCGTTGCTCCAACGGCTCCCCGGGCCAGCTTCGGCTGAGAAAGATGATCATTGCCACCAAGCCCAGGCACGCCAGCAGAACAACGCTGACGAGCACGTATCGCCGCTTTGTCAAATCGCCATGACCTGATGTCATCGAGCCTCCGGGCTATCGTCTGCGTTGTGTACTCCGCCCGCCGGTGGCTTGCGGGTTTTCCCATTGCCGTTCATGCAGCCATTTCAAGGTCCCACGGCGGGCCCAGATAGTGTAGTCATCGCCTTTGCCGGCGTCCTTCCGGTTGTCGCGTCCCATGCTGTAAAGGTGGAATCCGCCCGGCTCCAGTTCGTAGACCGGTTCGCCCACACCGAGTGGGTTGGACAATGCCTCGGTGGGCACCTGGGCCCTGATCTCATCCAGTGTGTCCGGCCAGCGCCCCGACTGATTCCTGTATCGGCGCAGATCAATGAGGATGCGCACGCCTCGTCGCTCGCAGATGATCTGGTGATACCCCAGTGCGCAGTGCTCGATGACACGCCCAGGGTCTGTGCCGTCAAGTATATCACCCAATCGCTTCCAGGCGGTTCGCGTGTCGAGCATGATCTCGACCTGCTGCATCTCGGCGGATTCCGCCTCCCAGGCATCTGCGAGGCTCGGCACGATGTCTTCGATTATCGCCAAGTGTTTGTCCGTCGCGTCGCGATCGACGATGAACTCGGCCAACGCCGACCAGAGAAAGCTCTCGATGGCATCGGCGGTGACGAAATCGATTCTCGCCGGTTGCTGACGCAAGTGCGCCGCCATCTGAATCACGCAGTGCAGTTTCTCCCGGCCGGCGTCGAGCCGCCCCTGCTCCAGATCGTTGAAGGCCGCCGTCAGAAGCGATTGCGACCAGGGAACCATCTTGTGGTTTCGCGTATTTGCGGTGGCCTGCGTCCACCTCATTGCCGCAACAGGTTGACTGCTGTCACAAAGCGCCGGGAACGAACATCGTGGCCGCCGGGCCGCCTCCAGGAGCAATTTGATGCGTTCCTCCTCGCTGAACTGCGGCACAGGACCGCTGCTGGAGTCCATTGGCAGGCCCGGAGGCGCTCTCAGATGCGCCGGCAGATCGGCGGCAAAAAGCCGGTAGTAGATCGTAGCCGCATTCTCCTCCGGCGGCAGGACGTGAGCCGCATAGATCGCCGCAAGTCGCTGCTCAACGGATTTCTCCCGCCGCACGCCGACGACCCGGAAGATGCCAACAAGCACCAGCCCGGCAAGCAGAACAATCGCGATGCGCAGTCTCCATCCCCGCCACCCGCGTCCCGCGAAACTCCCATCTTGTCGCATTCGCTCCGCCATGACCATGCTCCGTACGACAATCTGCGACATTCACCCCTTCCGGCGACAGACTATACCCTGAGAATCATCTGCGGGAAAGCGCCTGCTCACAAATTCGGCTGTCCGAGCAGAAAATCGCGATTGGCGATGGTATAATAACGGTCGCAGACAAGAAGAGATCTACGCTATGAGGGCTCGTGAATTCGAGCCGCGAAAACGGTACGTTGACGGGGCCGGAAAGATTTCATATGCTGATCGAGTCTCATTGGCGTTGGCAGGGAATCGGAGGCGACGCTGAGGCTGCGGGAAATGAATAGAGAGTGGCCGACGCTCTCGAGTGCTTAGCGATGAGTTCGCATGAGTAGAGTGGCCGTCCATAGGAAGATACTGGACTGGGCATTAGATCGCTCCGGTTTGACCTTGAGCGATCTTGAGCCCAAATTTCCACGATTGCGCCAGTGGATTGGCGGGCAAAGCCAACCCACGCTCCGGCAGTTAGAGTCCTTGGCGAAACACACTTTGACACCGCTGGGGTTTTTCTTCCTCACAGAACCCCCCGAAGAACGATTGCCTGTGCCGTACTTCCGGACACTTGGTGATGAGGCATCCTATGGCCCCAGTCCTGATCTTCTTGAAACCATTCATACGATGGAGCAACGGCAAGCATGGTTGCATGAGTTCTTGGTCGATCAAGGCCAAGGGGTGCTCCCGTTTGTGGGGTCGGTGAGGTTAAATGACGTTCCCACAACGATTGGGCGACGAATAAGAGAGGCGCTCGGCTTAGACGTGGGATGGGCAGCCCAAGAACCGTCTTGGACCGAGGCAATGCGCATCCTTCGTGAGGCCATGGAGGATGCAGGAATCCTGGTGATCGTCAACGGGATTGTTGGGAACAACACTCACCGCAAGCTCGATCCAGAGGAATTCCGTGGCTTTGTTCTAGTAGACGAGTTCGCCCCACTGGTGTTTGTGAACGGCGCTGATGGCAAAGCCGCGCAGATGTTCACACTCGCACACGAATTAGCACATGTGTTCTTTGGCAGCAGCGCCGCATTCGATCTGCGTGAGATGTCGCCGGCGAACGACCCGATGGAGAAGGCGTGTAACCAGGTCGCTGCGGAGTTCCTCGTCCCTGAACATGAGATTCGTCGGATTTGGGCGTCTGTGCACGACGATCCTGAACGTTTTCAGTCCCTTGCTCGGAGGTTCAAGGTCAGTGTGCTAGTAGCAGCACGAAGGACCTTAGACCTGCGTTTGGTCACAAAGGAGGAGTTTCTCACCTTTTACCACAGCTACTTGACCGACGAACGACGCACGGCTGCTCGTCGGCCGGAGGGTGGCGATTTCTATGCCACCCAGAATCTGCGAGTGGGGCGTCGGTTCGCCTCAGCCGTGGCTCGGGCGGCCAAAGAAGGCAAGCTCCTTTACTCTGAAGCCTATCGGCTGACAGGGCTGTATGGAAAGACGTTTGATCGCTACGCGGCTTCTTTTGGCGTCGGGGGATTGTAGCGATGGAGCGATCCGTATATGTCCTTGATGCTAATGTCTTCATCGAAGCTGCACGTCGCTATTATGCATTCGATCTACATACCAGATTCTGGGATATCCTGAGCGAGCATGCTGAGAATGGAGTGATTGAAAGCATAGACCGAGTGAAGAAGGAATTGGACAAGGAGACAGATGAGCTTGCCAGATGGGCAAACGGCAGTTTCAGCCATGCATTCCGATCAACAGATGAAGACGATGTCATCGAATCCTACGGGAGGGTTATGACTTGGGTGCAGGACCAGTCCCAGTATACCGACGCCGCCAAGGCCAAGTTCGCCAGCGAGCCAGACGGCTGGCTGGTGGCCTACGCTATAGCCAAGGGGCGTATCCTTGTGACGCATGAAGTTCTGGTACCCGATGCGAGAAAGAGAATCCCGATTCCTAATGTGTGTGAGCCATTTCATATACGTCCTGTTGACACGTTCGCAATGTTGCGACAGTTGGGCGTGCGGTTCGCATAGGCGCTCTCAGAGTCCGACTCGAGGAAGTCGTATATGTTGGGACGTCTCGGAGAGTGCTGGACGGCACCGAAGTGGCGCCCGTAACACGCCTCCATTTGACCCCTTCAGTTCGCCCAGGCACAGGTCAGCCTAAGCATTCCAGTTCTTTGCAGGCTTCGTCGATCACGTGGTAGTAGGCATGCTGGCGTCGAGGACTCCGGCCTTGGGCGAGTTTCTGCGGCTTCATACGCTTGACAACGCCGTGGTGGGTAATTACAATGTAGGTACATTGACAAAGGAAACACCATGAGAGCACGTATAGTGAAAATCGGGAATTCACAGGGTATTCGCATCCCCAAGCCTATCCTTGAACAAATAGGCGCCGGGGAGGATGTTGAGCTTGAGGTCGAGGATAATCGGATCATAATTCGTCCTTCATCGAACCGCCGGGAGGGCTGGGACCAGGCGTTCAAGAGAATGGCGGAGATCGGCGACGACGCGCTCGTGATCGCCGATGAGGGCGCTTCACACTCCTGGGACGAGGAAGAATGGCAATGGTAGTCAGCCGGTTCGATGTTTACCTGATCAATCTCGACCCTGCCGTAGGTTCCGAAATACAGAAAACCAGACCCTGCCTGATCATCTCACCTGATGAGATGAATCGATATATTCGCACCGTCATTGTGGCGCCGATGACCACCGGGGGCAAACCCTACCCCACGCGAGTCCCATGCAGGTTTAGGGACAGGGAAGGCCAAATCGTCTTGGATCAGATCCGTACGATTGACAAGGTGCGGCTCGTCAAGAAGCTGGGAGCCATTGACCCAGAGACTCAATTAGAGGTTATTTCGGTTCTACAACGTCTGTTTGCGTTTTGATCGTGCCCAGACTGTCAGATTGCTGTCGCGTAGATGGGATCAACTCCTGACACTCGATAGAAGCCGCGCCTCAGGCCGGGCATTGTAGTCTCCTGCAAGCTTCGTCGATCACGCGGGAGTAGGCTTGCTGATATCGGGGCTGTCGGTTCTCGGCGAGTCTCTGTTTGGCGTGGTCCGGTGGGAACCAAGTGGGATCGCGGCCGGGCTCGGGCGTGTCGTTTTCCGATTCCACGTGCAGGAGGTAGGCGGCGATGATCAGTTCCACGAGTCGGCCGTCGGGTCCGCGCGTCTCGTGAGGGTAGACGGTGAATGGCTCGGATACGATGCTGCCGCGAACGCCGGCTTCTTCGAGGGCCTCGCGCTGTGCGGCGGTCCACGGCTCCTCGCCCTCTTCGATGTGACCTTTTGGAAAGGTCCAGTGTCGTCCGCCTTTTGTTCGCACGAGCTTGAACTCTATCGATCCGCCTGCACGCCGGTAGCAGACGGCGGCTGCCTGATCGATGGGCTTGCCGGATTCACCGTGACTCGGCCGGGGATTCCGATCGGCGGTTGGCCCATGTCCTCTCTTGAGGCTGCGCACTCTGTCGATGAGTCTACCGAGCTTCTGAACGAATGATGCTGTTTTACTTATCCGAGACATAAGCAATCCAAGTACACGGCTTCGTCGGCCTCAGGAAATTCCTTACGGCCTTGCATCCATGATACATGGGGCGCCCTGGCGTGGCGAGCCTGATCTTGAATAGGGATTCGCGCATGGGAGATGGGCGGGTGACCCGAACGTCCAGCCCAGGCGGGAAGATCGCCCGCCGGAAGAACGCATCAGCGATCTGGCGGGCAATTGTGCGAGAGACTTATCCTTTTTGTGAGTCGATTCGGTTTTTCACAGTTTTCCCGAACCGCAGGAACGCACCGCTGTAGCTCATATAGGCTATGTCGCTGGGGACAAAATAGAAAACGGAATTCCTCGAAGACCCCGGTCACTTCTGAAGCACGACGGGCCTCCGAGGGCGAAGGATCCGGATAGGATGGGAGGATCGGACAAACACCTGCATCGCAGGGGTGGATTTCATCGAGTGGTGACAACAAACGATAGAGACTGTCCAACATTGAGTAGGAGAACACCACAATGGAACGTCAAGGAACGTCGTGCGCGCTTCGAGTGATTTGCGCGGCCGTGCTTGTCCTGGCCCTGGGTGTCACACGAGTTCAGGCGGGGACCGGCACGACGCCGTGCGAATGGCAGCGGGGCGACCCGCATAAGATGCATTGGCCGCAGTTGCCCGACCTGAGTTTCACCGGCATCGACATCAGTTTGTCACGAGCGACGCTGGCGGACGACTTCAAATGCACGGGGACCGGCCCCATTCGTGACATCCATATCTGGGGATCGTTCCGGGATGACATCCTGCCGGCGAACGGCCCGGATTCACTCACTCTGGAACTGAGCATCTGCTCGGACATACCGGCCACCACAGATCGCTGGAGCCAGCCCGGCGTGGTCCTGTGGCAGAGGATATTCAAGCCCGGCGAGTACATCGTCTCCAAGGTCCACGAGGGCCCGGAGGACTGGTACGACCCAGCCACCAACCAGTATCTGCCGGGCAACCACAAGCAGGCGTTTCAGTACGATTTCTGCATCGATCAAGACCCTTTCGTTCAGAAGAAGGGGACCATCTATTGGCTGGCCGTGAGGGAGATTCAGACCGGTGTCGCCGGCGCCAATTATGCCTTCGGGTGGAAGACGACATCGCCGCAATATCGCTGGAATGACGACGCCACGTACCTGGTCAGTGCGAGCACGGGGTGGGGAGAGATGACCTATCCCAAGGGCCATAGTCTCGAAGGTCAGACGCTGGACCAGGCCTTCGTGATTACGGGAGGAAAGGACCAGACCGAGCCCAACGCCGACCTCGGCGATGCCCCGGACAGCTCCAACAGCGTCCCCGGCGCCACCATGTCCACGTACCCAAGCAACATCGCGGCCCATTTCCCGACGGTCTATCAAGCCGGCTCGCCTCCCTATGGCCCGTTGCACCTCCAGCCGCGGGACATGTTCTTCCTGGGCAAGTGGGTGAGCCTGGAAACCGAGGCGGACATCGGCCCCGACGAGGACGTCGTAACCAACCTCGATCCGCTGGGTAACGTCGCGAACCGGGACAGCGTCGATGATGGCCTGGAACTGCCGATCGCCATGCCGTCCTGCAAGAACACGACACTGGACTATATCGTGACTGTGGCCGCCGCTGCACCGGTGCCGGCCTATGTGAACGTCTGGTGTGACTGGAACCGCGACGGCGATTGGGACGACAAGCTGGTATGTCCCGATGGCACCGAGGTGCCGGAGTGGATCGTGCAGAACGATCAGCCGCCGTTGCCCGGTCCGGGCACGTATCTATTCACGTCCCCGCCGTTCCGAAGCTGGCATCCGGCGGGAGGGGCGACCGATCCGCTCTGGCTGCGCATCACGATTTCGGAACAGCCCTGGTCGCCTACGCTCGGTGGACCCGCCGTCGGGGGCGCAGGGCCCGCACACGGATATAAGTATGGGGAGACGGAAGACTATTACATCCAGCCTCATGAGGAGGCAACGCCTGTAACCTATGACTGGGGGGATGCCCCGGACGGCGCGGGGGCGCCGGGTTATCCGACGCTGGCGGTCAACAATGGGGCGCGTCACGTGCCCGTAGGCCCGTGGCTGGGCGACGCAGCGGACGTGCCGGACGCCGAGGCGGATGGCCAGCCCGATGCCAGCGCCCTCGGCGACGATACGAATGGCAGCGACGATGAGAACGGCGTATCGATCCCGCCGCTCGTCCAGGGCGAACCCGCCGTCATTACTGTCGAAGTCAATGGCGGAGGCGGCGTCCTCCAGGCATGGATCGACTTCGATGCCGACCAGGCGTGGGAAAGCACCGAGAAGATCTTCGATGGCTTCCTGTCCGATGGCGTCCATCTGCTGGCGATTTGGGTTCCCGCCACGGCGACGACCGGGCAGACCTTCGCGCGATTCCGAATCAGCACTACCGGCGGCCTCGATCCGAACGGCCCGGCGCTCGACGGCGAAGTCGAGGATCACGTCGTGTCGATTGCCCCGCCTCCGAAGAATGAGAAATGGTGTCAACTGCCCGATCTGACGCCGCACGGCATCGACATCCGCGTCGACAACAGCGACGGCAGGAGCCGGGCGCTCGCCGATGATTTCCAGTGCACCAGCCCCAGCAAGCTCGTCCACATCCGATTCTGGGGTTCCTGGAGAGACGACCACAAGGGAACGATCAAGAAGATTCGCGTGCGCATCCATCCGGATGACCCCATCGGGCCGGGCGGAGTGGACAAGAACAACAAGTTCTCCATGCCTCGTCCCGAGATCTTGTGGCAAAAGGAGTTTCTTGCAGGCAATTTCAAAGAGGCGCTCTACTACGTGGTCAATCTCGGCGGCGAGTGGTGGTGGGACCCGGCCACCGGCAAGAGCACGCCGGGCGGGGATACACAGGTCTGGCAGATCGACTTGACGATCGATCCGGCCGAGGCCTTCCTGCAGGAAGGCACGCCGACGAAACCGCAGATCTATTGGCTGGCTATCGAGGTCGAGGCGGCCGATGGTGAGTTCGGCTGGAAGACGCGGCGGTGGCCGGAGCACTTCATGGACGACGCCGTCTGGGACGTAGGCCCGACCTTGCCGCGTACGTGGGATGAGCTGCGATATCCGCCCGGACACCGGTACTTCGACCTTGAGAAGAACTCCATCGATCTGTCGTTCTGCCTGGCGTTTGCACCGGACAGCCCGCCGCCGCCGACGATCCTGCCGGGTGCGGTCACTCAGTGTCCGGCGGTGGCGACAACCTGTCCGGCAGTCCTGACGACCTGCCCGCCCGTGCAGACGAAGTGTCCGCCGGTCCAGACGAAGTGCCCGCCGGCGATCACGAGGTGTCCCCCGACAGCGACACAATGCCAGGTGGGCCAGACCCAGTGCCCGCCGGTCGAAACCAAGTGTCCTGTGACGGAGACGAAGTGCCCGCCCGTGCAAACCCGCTGTCCGCCGGTATTCACCCGCTGTCCGCCGGCGGAGACCCAATGCCAGGTCGCCGAGACTCAGTGCCCGGCCCTGTTCACCAGGTGTCCGCCGACGCCAACGCTGTGCCAGGTCGGTGAGACCCAGTGCCCGCCGGTTGAGACGAAATGTCCCGTGACGGAGACGAAGTGTCCGCCCGTGGAGACGCAGTGCCCGCCCGCGCAGACTCGCTGTCCGCCGACGCAGACGAAATGTCCGCCGACGGCCACGTTGTGCCAGACGATCGCGACAGAGTGCCCGGTCGTGCTGACCCAGTGCCCGCCGACGCGGACGCAGTGTCCGCCGACAGCCACATTGTGCCAGGTGATAGAGACGGAGTGCCCGGCCGTTGAGACGAAATGTCCGCCGGCAAAGACTCAGTGCCCAGCCATCCTGACGCGGTGTCCGCCGACGGCCACGTTGTGCCAAGTGCTGGAGACGGAGTGCCCCGCCGTTGAAACGAAGTGTCCGCCGGCAAAGACCCAGTGTCCGGTCGTGTCAACGGCATGTCCGGCCGTGCTGACCCAGTGCCCGCCCACAATTACTCAGTGTTCTGGGCGGATCACGAACTGTGTCACCTGTCTGCCGGGAACTCCGACCGCCAACGCGGGTGAAGCTGCAGCGCTCGGCGCATCATGTCCCACGGTCGAGACGGCGTGCCTGACCGTCTCCGATTACCTCACGGTCGCGCGGGCGGGAGGATAACCTCGGCGGGAAGAGCAGATGCACGCTCGGGTCTTGCGTGCGTCTGTGCTGCATGCCAACGATGCCCGGCCGGTTAAAGATCGGCCGGGCATCACATTGTCTACTGGAAACCCAGACTCCGGAACCATCAATGACGCCTTGGCCTTCTCCGGTCGCGTCACCCGTCCGAACCTGAAAGCACAATGCACGTCCCAGTGGAAGGGACGGTGCGCACGCCACGGGCTACCGCCGGATCTTGAAGACGACCTTGTGCACGGGGGCGGGGCAGGTGACTTGGCAGGAGGGCAGGTGGGCGTCGTGGGGATAGAGGAGGCAGAAGAGCCCCGGCTCAAGCTTCGTCTGGGCAATGATCGTGCCCACGCGGTAGAACATGATGTCTTTCTGCTCGTCGTACGGCTCGACGACTTCGAGGCCCGTCGTCGGCGAGTACGCCAGCAGTTCCTGTCCCGCGAGCAGCACCTGGATGTCGATGTACTTCTTGTGCGACTCGAACCTGCCCTGATCAATCGGCTTGGTCGTGTAGTGTTGGACGATGTAATACACGTCCTCGCCGTCAACGCTGTACCGCCCGTCAGGCTTCTGAGCAAGTCCCGGCTCCGCAAGGACAGCCAAGGCCTTCTCGAATCCCTTGTGCAGAGGCGAGTAGAGACGCGAGTTTTCAACTCGATCCACAATCATCGTTCACAACTCCTATTCCTCATACAGGCAGGCGTCAATTCTTCTTCGTCCGGCGGAAGCCGAACGGTTCCCTGGGTGGCTCTTCCGCCGGCGGCATCAACAGGCGGATCGCATCCACGATAGCTGTGATCTTTTCGTCGTGAGTCCCAGCGGTCTTTTCCAGATGTTCGAGTCTGGCCATAATCTCTTTGTATGGCACGAGCATTCGCCTGAGTTGTACAAAGGCTCGCACGACAAAGATGCTGGTCTGGACTGCACGATCTGAGTTGAGAACACTGGCAGCCATGATCGCGCCGTGCTCTGTGAAGGCATAAGGCAGATTTGGAGAGAACTTCAGTGTCTGCAGGTGGTCGCAATTTGCGACCACCTCTGCTTTCTCCTGCTCAACCAATTGGAACATGAAGTCTGGGGGAAAACGCCTGATGTTGCGTTTGACCTGCTCGTTTAGGCGTTTCGTCGGCACGCCGTAGAGGTTCGCCAAGTCCGCGTCGAGGATCACCCGCTGGCCGCGAATCGTCAGGATTCTGGTCTGGACCTGTTCGACCGACACGATCGATACGGCCTCTCCGCCTTCGCTCGGCACTGATTCACATCCGTCTTGTAGCTTCCCCTGGTCCGTCATATCCCTCTCACGTCTACAAGTCCAGCTTGTCGCACAGGTAGGTGCGGAGCTGGGCCGTCGAGACGCGGACCTGGTCCATGGAGTCGCGCTCGCGGACGGTGACGGTCTGGTCCTGGAGGGTCTGGCCGTCGACGGTGATGCAGAACGGGGTGCCGGCCTCGTCCTGGCGGCGGTAGCGCCGGCCGACCGCGCCTTTCTCGTCGTAAAAGCAGTTGAATCGCTTCTTCAGATCGTCATAAATGTTGCGGGCGATCTCCGGCATGCCTTCCTTCTTGACCAGCGGGAACATGGCGGCCTTGACCGGGGCCAGGGCCGGGTGGAACCGCAGCAGGTTGCGCGTCTCGCCGCGGACCTCCTCCTCGTCGTACGCGTCCACCAGGAACGCCAGCGTGCTTCGATCCATGCCGGCGCTGGGCTCGATCACATAGGGGATGTATCGAGCCTTCTTCTCGTCGTCGAAGTAGGACAGCGGGCCGGACTGATAGTCCTCCGCCTCATCGGCAAGCTGAATCTTCGTAAGGTCTTTTCCGTTCTCAAACCACCGGTTGATGGTCCGCATGCCTCGCTGATGCTGGCGAAGGTCGTAGTCGGTGCGGTTGGCAATGCCTTCGAGTTCCTGCCAGTCGCCGCTGCCGAACGGGAACAGGTACTCGACGTCCACGCAGGCCTTGGCGTAGTGGGCCAACTCGTCCTTGGCATGGTCGCGGAACCGCAGGTTCTCCTTCTTGAGCCCGAGGTTCAGGTACCAGTTGCACCGCTGCTCCTTCCAGTGCTGGTACCATTCGTCGTCGGTGCCCGGCTCGCAGAAGAACTCCAGCTCCGCCTGCTCGAACTCGCGCGTGCGGAAGATGAAGGCCTTGGTGGTCACTTCGTTTCGGAAGCTCTTGCCGATCTGGGCGATGCCGAAGGGAATCTTGACCCGGGTCGTGTCGAGCACGTTGCGGAAGTTGGTGAAGATGCCCTGCGCGGTTTCGGGGCGCAGGTATACGATCATCGAGTCATCGACGTTGGCGCCCATCTGGGTCTCGAACATGAGCTTGAAGGGCATGGGGGCGGTGAACTGCCCGACGGCGCCGCAGTTGGGACAGACCTTATTGCTCAGGTCGTGCGGTTCGGCCTCGACCGTGTTGATGTTCACGTGCTCTGCGTGCTCCTCGGCCTTCTTGGTATTGGCGTCCTCCAGGTGGTCCACGCGGGTCCGCGTGTTGCACTTCTTGCACTCGGAGACGAGGTCGGCGAACTTGTCGGCGTGGCCGGAGGCCTTCCAGACCAGCGGGTGCATGAAGATGCTCGCGTCCAGGCCGACCACGTCATCGCGCATCTGGACGACGTTCTTCCACCAGGCGCGTTTCACATTGTTCTTGAGCTCCACGCCGAGCGGGCCGTAATCGTAGCAACTGGCCAGCCCGCCGTAGATCTCGCTGGACTGGAATATGAACCCGCGTCTCTTGCACAGAGAGACGATATCATCGAGCTTCGTCAATTTTGCCATCGTTGTGGTCTCCAGAGTCAGCAAAAGTGTGATTATATCCAAGGACGGTGGGATTTCAAGGTCCCGCTCGCGTCCGTTTCGCCATGCATTCCGCAGGAGCAAATGGACCTGCCCGGCTCTCGTTGAGTGCCAGGGCGGGCTCTCGCTGAGAATACTACAGTTGCACGCAGGATTTTGTTGCACGGCCGGTTCTTTGTATATTTTGGGAAACGGAGGGCTCCCCAGCGGCAGCCCTAAGGCAGCATCAGAAACCAGGACCATCGGAACATTCTACGGGAGGAGTATGAACGGCGCAGCAACTGCTGTGAGTGGAGAGGGGACAATTCATGCAATTCTCGGGCGAAGCGGCCCATCGCTGACGCCCCAAATCCTGGCCCAGAGCCGCCAACAGATCGGCCAAGCCCTCGGCAGCACCGGTTTCGTCTGTTTTACCGGACAGCACCGCGAGAATTTTCAGACCTACCTGGATCGCGAGCCATTCGAGATCGAGGTGGGGACTCTCAAGCCCGGCGTGCTCCCGGACCTTGCCTCCTGGGTGGCCAGCGAAATCGCGGACGACCCAGATCAGGCGCAACAGGCCCAAGCTCACGTCTGACCCGAAAGGGCCATGAAACTGCTCGCGTAGCACACGGCTGAGAGCATACTTACTGCTATCTCGGCGCCAGGCCGCGGATCTTGTTTGTAGTGACGCCGTAAGGCGTTTCTTTCATATGCCCTGACGCGTACACTGCAAACGGGCTGTGCTCGACGCCGAGCCTTACGCCTGCCCTGCCGCAATCCTATCGCACACCCAGGTCTTCACATGCGGCATTGCAGTCCTGCCCCGCCTGTCATATCCTATGGGCGGCGGTATTTCGCCCATTGGGGTTATGGCATGCAGCGAAGCTGCGGGTACTATAAGGAGGCTTGCGATGGCGTCGAGCATGATGAGACGGGCAATGGTCCCGATCCTTTTCGTTTGCCTGGCGGTTGAGATGGGCAGCGCACAGACAACGTGGGAGGTGACGTCGCCGGACGGGCGTGTCGCGATCTCTGTCAAGCTGACGGAAGGCGACCGGACGGCTTATCCGGCCGGGGTACGCCTGTACTACGAGGTCAAGTACGATGGCACGGTCGTGCTGCCTCTGTCGCCCCTGGGCATCAGCCGCATGGACCAGAGGTTCGTGGACGGTCTCAAGCTCGTCGAAGCCGGGGGTGTCAGGACCTTTGAAGAGACATACGCGATGCTCACCGGCAAACGCAAGATCTGCCGAAACTACGCGAAAGAGTTGACGCTGGTCTTTCAAAACCCGGACCGGATGAAAGTGACGCTGTTCGTTCGGGCTTACGACAGCGGCGTGGCGTTCCGCTACTGGTTTCCCGAGAGCAGCAGCCAGAAGTATATCGTGACCAGCGAGGCGACCGGATTCCGGCTGCCGGAGGGCGGCAAGATCTGGGCCCATCCCTACGATAAGCCCAGCAAGTACACGCCGGCATACGAGACTTATTACGTCAACGGTGCAGCCGTCGGCACGCCATCAAGCAGCGAGGCCGGCTGGGCATTCCCGGTGCTGTTCTGCACGGCCGACCGCAGCCGGTGGGGCTTGATAACCGAGGCGGGATTGGAGGAATCCTATTGCGGCTGCCGGTTGGAACAGAATGCGCCGCAGGGCGTGTACCGGATTCGATTCCCCGACCCCGGCGACGGCGACGGGACCGGCGCGGTGGAGCCCTCGTGGACCTTGCCCTGGGCCACGCCTTGGCGCGTCATCATCCTCGGCGACTCGCCGGCCGATATCGTAGAATCGACTCTCGTGACGGATGTCAGCGCGCCGTGCGCCGTGAAGGACACGAGCTGGATCAAGCCGGGACGGGCCTCGTGGAGCTGGCTGTTCGATCACGACAGCCCGCAGGATTGCACCAAGCTCAAGGCATGGGTCGATCTGGCGGCCGAAATGGGCTGGGAATATTCGCTCGTCGATGCGAACTGGGACCGGATGAAGAACGGCACGATCCATGACCTGATCGCCTACGCCAACGGCAAGGGCGTCGGCCTGCTGCTGTGGTACAACTCCGGCGGCCCGCACAACCACGTCTCGGAGAAGCCTCGCGGCCTGATGGACAACAAGGAGATCCGCCGTGAGGAATTCGCCACGCTCAAGAAGTGGGGCATCAAGGGCGTCAAGGTCGATTTCTTCCAGAGCGACAAGCAGAACATCATCCAGTTGTACCAGGAGGTTCTCAAGGACGCCGCCGACTTCCAGATCATGGTGAACTTCCACGGCTGCACGCTGCCCCGCGGCTGGTCGCGGACCTACCCGCACCTGATGAGCATGGAGGCGGTCCGAGGCGAGGAGTGCTACAGCTTCGACCGCAACTTCACGACCGAAGCCCCGATCCAAAACGTGATCACTCCATTCACCCGCAACGCCGTCGGCCCGATAGACTACACGCCCGTGATGTTCCAGGACAACGTCTATCCGCATCTGACAAGCTACGCCCACGAGCTGGCCCTGCCGATCATCTTCGAGTCCGGCTGGCTCCACTTTGCCGGCGGCCCCAAGGAGTACCTCGATCTGCCCGAAGCCCCGAAGGAATTCCTGAAGACCGTCCCGGTTGCCTGGGACGAAACGCGGCTGCTCGCCGGCGAGCCGGGCGAATATGTCGTCCTGGCCCGCCGCAGCGGCCAGCAGTGGTACATCGGCGGCATCAACGGCGAAAAGTCCGGCCGCGATGTGAATATCCCGCTGCCCTTCCTGGGCCAGACCCGCTGCACCGTGACCCTGATCGAGGACGGCGACACCCCGCGCACCTTCGCCACCGAAAACGAGGCCGTGACGTCCAAAGACCACCTCGAAGTCCGCCTGCTCCCCCACGGCGGCTTCGTCGCGGTGCTCAGTCCGACCAAATAGAATAAGGCAAGCATTTTCGAAGGATCACCCCCGGGGGCGGGGGTGCTACATGACATGAGGACGAAGGAATATGTCGGCTGAGCGACCAGAACCTGTAGCCCAGCCGCCCTCGGCTGGGGATTGCCTGGCCAAGCCAGGCAAGGCCGAGTATCGGCGCAACCTCCCCCATCTGCAGGTGGAGGGGAAAACGATCTTCCTGACCTTTTGCACGAGAGATCGTTGGGTTCTGCCTGACTCTGTTCGCACACAGGTGCTGCACCATTGCCTGCACGATCACGGGAACAAGATCCGCGTCCACGGCGTGGTCGTGATGCCAGATCACGTGCACATGGTGCTCACGGCTTTGTGGGATGCGAAGGGCCGTCCCTACACGCTCGCCGAGATTACCAGTGGGATCAAGGGTGCTTCCGCGCACTCGATCAATCGCATGCTCGGGCGAAAGGGACCCGTCTGGCAGGATGAGTCTTTCGACCGGGTGCTGAGATGCAATGAAGCGGTCAGAGCCAAAGTCGACTACATCTGTGCAAATCCAATCCGCAAGGGCCTGTGCCGGAATATCGATGAATACCCGTGGTTGTGGCGTGAGTGGATCGAGGGTGTAGCCCAGCCGCCCCCGGCTGGGTAGTCACTCTTCATGCCATCTTGTCAATTCGGCGTCGGTTGGTGTGACATTGAGCATAGGAGACCCAGCCGGGGGCGGCTGGGCTACAGGGTCGATCATCTCCTTGGGCGTAGTCTCGCATCGCAGGTGTTGCCCCGGCGGCCCCAAGAAGTACGTTGCCGGCATCACCGGCGAGAAGACCGGCCGCGACGTGGACGTGCCGCTGTCCTTCCTCGGCCAAACCCGCTGCACAATGACCCTGATTGAGGACGGCCAATCCGCGCGCACCTTCGCGAACGAGGCGCAAGGCGTGACTTCCCAGGACCACATAGAAGTCCGCCTACAACCCTACGGCGGCTTCGTCGCCGTCCTGACCCCAACCAAGTCTCTTCCAAGGGGCGAGCCGGTATCACGCGACCAATGACGTTGGCTGGCCCCTGGCTCGGATTCTCGCACGCTCAGGATCTATGTTCACGCTCTGACCGCCATGTGTGTGCATAGGCCTGGCAACATCTCATTCGTGCGACAGTCTCAGGGTCGTACTCGCGCGGTTCGTTGGCCTTCAACAGGATATCCATGAGTTTCGGCATGAGCTCCTGGCCAAAGACCCGTTCTGCAACATTCTCGCTGAATGAGTACTCGTACACAACATGGCCTGGTCCAGTCCGTTTCGCGTCTCCGGTGGTGAGCAACACGACAATCTGCGGGAAGACCAACTCCGCCTCCATAGCCCAAGCCTGCATTAGGGTGGGTGCAAACCATCGCCAGTCTTCATTCTCCAGACCTGGGCCGCCGCGTTCTGGGCTCCCATACAGCACGACCAGGTGATATGTGCTGTAGGGATAGCTACGATCCAGAGCACGCATGTAGACGCGAGGATCAGTGTCATAGACTTCTCGTGCTATCTGAACTACGCGCTCTCGTAGTCTGGGTGTTGGAGTATGGGAACTCGCGTGTGGCGAATCAAGACGCCAGAACTCATATATGTCGTTCGCAAATCGGAGACTGGTGCTAAACGCTCGACGTACTTGGTGTGCAACCCAGTCGTTATGAGAATCGAATTCCTTTGTAAGAGAGATACGCCACAATTGAATGAACCCCGGTTTATCATGACCATCACCGATAGTCTCTTCCTGACAAATTAAGCCAAACAGCACATCCGCAATATCTTTGACCTCTCCTCCGCTGAGCAAGTTGCCAAACTGCTCGATTTTGTCGGCAACGTGATCGGTGTACAGGATTGCGTGAGGTAAGGTCTGTCCCTGAAACGCGGGCGCATTTCTGTCGTTCTTCCATGCGTGAATGGCACGCAGGATATGCTGATCCCTGATCTCGGTCCCGCCCACTTGCTCGCGGGTCAGTCTCACCCAGTAGTCTGTTGGTTCGCCACGCTCAATGCCTTGAGGACTGGACGTTTTGAAGGTCGCTGACTTCTCCCATCCAGCGAAGAGAAATCCGATCAGGCGGTTGATCGTGTCGACGTCCCATCCAGCACGTTTGCTCACTTCTTCGATGGCTGTCTTCAGCAGATCGCGATTGCTGTTGTCACGTTCACGAGCACCGTCTGTTCCCGACGATGATGAAACTGAGCGGAACTTCTCGACGTTCTCGTTAATCAAGAAGAAGGCGTCTGGTGTTGCTGCACGCAACGCGCAACAGACCAAGACGTCATCGAAGTCAAGTTCACCGTGAAGATTCTGCCACACAAGCCATGCTCGTCGCAGACAGCTCTTTAACTTTCGGGGAGTTGTCAACATCGCAGATAGGCTGTCAATTGGACGACGTACAAGTGGCTCCACGGCTGCCTGCTGATCCATGTTATACAACCGATCGAAGCGGGCTCTCCTTTCCCGTTTCTCGCTGTCAAGTGGATCGATGTCCTCGGGGTATCGCTTAAGGCAATACTCCCGAAAGGATCGCAAGAGACTCAATGTGGCGTCACGCGGAAGGTGTGCAACGACCTCTACATGTTCGCACAGCCTAAGCGTAACCTCCTGATTTCTGTACTGCTCGCCTATAGCGAGGACAAATGAGCAATTTTGGAGCCCCTTCAGGTCGTCCAACAACACTGCGATTTCTGTGATTGCGCTATCTGCGATGTTTCGGTCAAGATCCTCAAGGAAGACCACAAGGCAAATACCACTTCGGACAAGAGCATCATCAAGCTTGCGGAGAACGTCTATAGCCCGCCCACGGCGAGAGACCAGAGCACATAACGTGCGAATCACCCCTCCAGAATCGGTCATCATCCGTTGATATTTTGTGGGTATAGCTGCCAATTCGAGACAATCGAGTTCCGCGGAGACATCTCGGAGGATGACATCCAGAACACACTGGGCGGCTGTTCCCTCGTGAGATCCCCAGCCGGAGACTTGCGAGACGATGATGGTGCGATCTAATGATGGTCCGTCAATACTCGCTTCCTCTGGCCCTTCGTGCGCGCCTCGGCCATTCATGAGGCAATGGCGCGTCATATTCAAGATGCTGCTCTTCCCGCATCCATAGGGCCCGATCAATCCAATGGTTCTAAATGGATTTGCGTTCAGTAATGCGACAATGCGATGGGCATAGACAACCATGTCAAATAAGTCCTCGCCTGGTCGGTCGACCGCTTCCTCTCGCTCAAGCCACTTCAGTAGTCTTTCAGAATCACTACCCAGTTCTTCAAGGCTCTGCCCGTCTCCTTCGCCTCCGCAATTCGCAGGCATCGACCACTCACGATCCGCAAACAAGGGCGTGACAAGGATCGCGATCAGTCCACCGAGGAGGAAAACGAGGACCGATCCTACCACTTGGAGTAGGTACTCAAGACCAAGCCCGTGCTCCGGTCCAATGGAGCCCTGCCAGAGAAGCGAACACAGTATGAATGACACTATACCCAGCGGCCACGCAGGCGGATTCGTGCGCCAAAGCCTGGGTCGCGCTACAAGCGCAGGGTTGACACCAAGAAGTTGGAGGATGGACCATGCAGCGGTGGCCGTTGCAGTCGCAAAGAACAGCCCTCCCACCCATCCCCAAGGTGCTAACAAGTTGCCCACTCTGTCCCCAATGGCCTCGAGAGAGCGCCAAAGGATCATTCCGATTGCCATGGAGATCGACCACAGCAGGAATAGATCGAGCCAGCGACGCAAGACCGACCTAGTTCGGGCAGTCTGTTTTGACCACATCCTTGTAGACCTCTATCCTGAGGGGAAATGAATCGCTATCGAGTATCTTCTCACGGTCATTTCTCGGCCTCCAAAGCCGTCACGCTCAATCTCAGAACGGCATTGTAGGCTCAAACAGGCGGGGATGCAAATGGAAATCGGAGGCGTGATTCGCGAAACGTGACGGGAGGCTTCATGCGCGGTCTCGGGCGGGTTGAGTGACGATAGCAGTCGGATGCCTGTGGCAGCTTCGCAAAATGGCGGGAGAAAGACGTAATTGGGGAGGGCCTATGCGCGACCGGAGAGGTAGAATGAGCTTGGCCGGCTCGATGGTGTGCCGAGCCGTGGGATAAGGGCAGGGATTTTGGAGAGAAGAGCGATGGCAGGCTCTAGAAAGATGGCCGGAACCATGGGGTTGTCGAGGATTCTCATGGGCATCGGCTGGATTGCGGCGATGACGCCGGGGCTTGTGCGCGGGACGGTGCCGATGGAGGGTGATACGAAGGTTGCGGTGGCGCCAAAGGTGCCGATCAAGGCGTATGCGTTCGGGCTGGAGGATGTGCGGCTGCTTGATGGGCCGTTTAAGGAGGCGATGGATCGCGACGCCTCGTATCTGCTGACGCTGGAGCCTGACCGGCTGCTGCATCGATTTCGGTTGTATGCTGGGCTGGAGCCTCGCGCGCCGATCTACGGCGGCTGGGAGACACTGGGCGTCTCCGGGCATTCGCTCGGTCACTACTTGTCAGCTTGCTCGATGATGTACGCGTCTACGGGTGACGAGCGATTCCGTGGGAGGGTCAAGTATGTTGTGGACGAGTTGGAGGCGTGTCAAAAGGCCAACGGCAATGGTTACGTGGGGGCCGTGCAGGATGGCAAACGCGTTTTCGCCGAGGTCGCTGCGGGGGACGTCCGGGCCAAGCCCTTCGAGCTCAACGGCGTCTGGGTCCCGTGGTATACGCAGCACAAGCTCTTCGCGGGGCTTCTCGACGCGCACCGCTATTGCGGCAGCGACAAGGCCCTGGCAGTCGTCCGCAAGCTGGCGGACTGGGCCGGCGATATCACCGCCAATCTGAGTGAGGAACAGTTCCAGAAGATGCTGGCCTGCGAGCACGGCGGGATGAACGAGGTGCTCGCGGAGCTGTATGCGGTCACAGGCGACGAGAAGTACCTGAAGCTGTCGCGCCGATTCCATCACAAGGCTGTGCTCGATCCGCTTGCGAACAGGCAGGATTGTCTGCCCGGCCTGCACGGCAACACGCAAATTCCCAAGATCACCGGCGTCGCGCGGCGGTACGAACTCACGGGCGACGCGGCCGACCGCGCCATCGCCGAGTTCTTCTGGGACACGGTCGTGCACCACCACTCCTACGTCACCGGCGGGCACGGCAACCACGAGCACTTCGGCCCCGCGGACAAGCTCAACGACCGCCTGTCCTCCGAGACCTGCGAGACCTGCAACACGTACAACATGCTCAAGCTGACCCGGCACCTGTTCGCCTGGGACGCCAGGGCCGAGTACGCCGACTACTACGAGCGGGCCCTCTATAACCACATCCTGGCCTCGCAGGACCCCAGTACCGGCATGATGTGCTACTTCGTGCCGCTCCGCGAGGGCGAGTACAAGCGGTACTCCAATCCGTTCAACGATTTCACCTGCTGTCACGGCACAGGCATGGAGAACCATGCCAAGTACGGCGACAGCATCTACTTCCACGACGACACCAGCCTGTTCGTCAATCTGTTCATCCCGTCGGAGCTGACCTGGAAGGCCAAAGGGCTCAAGGTGAGGCAGGAGACGAAGTTCCCCACCGAGGACACGACGGTACTGACGCTCTCGTGTGACAGGCCCGTCAAGCTGGCGATCCGCATCCGCCAGCCGGGCTGGGCGGCCGGGCCCCTTGAAGTGAAGGTCAACGGCCAGGACACAGGGTCGGCGTCACCCACCGTCCCTCCCGCCGATGAAAGAATCGGCGTGCATGGCGCCTCCTACGCCGTCCTCGACAGGACCTGGGGAACCGGAGATAAGATCGAGGTCCGGATTCCGATGGGGCTTCACCTGGAGCCGATGCCGGACAATCCGAAGCGGGCGGCGATTCTCTATGGGCCCATCGTTCTGGCAGGCGACCTCGGGCCCGTCCAGACGGCTGCCGGCGCCTCGGCGATCGTGGACGAGTACGATCTGCCGATGCTGGTGACGAAGGACAAACCCCTCGGGCAGTGGCTGGTGCGCATGGGGAACCGGCCGCTGGGCTTCGAGACATTTAACGTGGGCCGGCCGCACGATGTCGAGCTGATTCCGTTCTACCAGATGCATCATCGCCGCTACGGCGTCTACTGGGACTTCCTCACCGTCGAGCAGTGGGAGAGCCGCTACATGCAGTTCCGTGCGGAGTTGAAACGTCTTCGCGCGCTGAAGGCCCGGACAATCGACATCTTGCAGATCGGCGAAGCGCAGCCGGAGAAGAACCACAATGTGACTGGCGAGCGCACCGAGGCGGGGGAATTCAACGGCCGCAAGTTCCGCCACGCCACCGACGGCGGCTGGTTCTCCTTCGAGATGAAGGTCCCGCCGGATGAACCCGTGAGTCTGCTTTGCACCTATTGGGGCAGCGACTACCGCCGGCGGACGTTCGATATCCTGATCGACGGCACGAAGATCGCCACACAGTCGCTGAACGACAGGCCCGAAAACGGATTCTTCGAAGTCGCGCACCCGATCCCGCCCGAGCTGACACGAGGCAAACAGAAGGTCACGGTGAGATTGCAGGCTCACCCGGGCCAGTGGGCCGGCGGCCTCTTCGGCTGCCGCACGATCAGGAGCGAAGAAGCCGGGAACCCCGCCCCTCCACGCTGACGCCTTGAAGTCTCCTCCGTCCGCACGGCGCAAGAAGAAGGGCCTGCACCCGGCAGAGCCGGGCACAGGCCCTTGATGCCCCACGATCACGAATGACTCCGACTCTGCGGCTCCCGCCGGCGATCACGGCCTGTCGACATTCTCAAGCCGTCCGAGCCGCCGGCGAAACCGGCTCGTCAGAGCGATCGTATGTTCCTGATGCCGAAAGGGCAGAAACACGCTACTGGAGCGATCCGAGGAACTCGATCTCAGCGATCTGCATCAACCCATCGGTATTGGGACGAACGCTCGGGAACGTAATCTGGTAGTGCGTGTACGCAACCGCATTTTCGAAGGAAACTGCAGTCGCATTCATCGAGAATCGCGGCCATTCAGTCGCCTGGGCGAAATCGACGATGTCGCCGGCGGCGATGAGCGTCCACGGTCCATCGATGCTATCGTTCGAGCCGGAGAGCTCGAACTTGATCGGATCACGCCCGGGGGTGTCGTTGGCCGTCGTGAACGTCAGACCCGTGACAACAGTCGAGCCGACAGCCGGAGTGACCTGGATGCCGGTCGGTTGCGTCCCGCCTTTGAAGTGCAGGAACTTCGTGTTCACGTTGTCGTCTATCGCCAGGTCGGGGTATTCTGCGGGCGGCCAGTCTCCATCGTTCGGGACACCCTGGACGACGTCACCGGGACCGGTGACATCGGTCAGAATGAGTCTCTGAATACCGACATCCGTCAGAGTCCTGTTGTAGAATCTGACCTCGTCGATCAAGCAGGTCATGAGTCTCGCATTGTCGGTATCTCTGCCGATGCGGATTACGCCGTCGAAGGTCACAGGCACGTGCTCGGCAACATTGGTCGCTGTCTGATCAGGGCCGTTCAGGTACAACTTACCCTGAGTCGGCGAGATTGTCAGAGCGGCAAAGTACCATTCGCCGTTGGGAACCACCAATCCTGATGAGAAATCCCAGTACTGATCAGCGCCCCACATATAACGGAGCTCCGGACCGAGCGGACCTTCTGAACCGTTGTGCTGCAATCCAAGGTTGCCACTTCCACGGGTGGTCAAGATGCCGGACCATGCCGCCGGTGTCTGATCGTGCTTCACCCAGCCTGAAACGGTAACGTGGTTGCTGACAATGCCCAGAGGTGCGGCTTGGATGGAGTCCATGCGAGCCATGTCCAGCGACAGGCAGCCTCCGAATGGACCCGTGGTCCATTCCGGATTGCCCATGAGCAGGCCGTGGTTGCTGTGGCCGGATTGGTCGATTGCCGTTGTGCCCGAGCCGGACTCGAAGTCGTAGTAGATCAAAAGATCCGGGTCGGTGATTTCAATCGGATTGAAATACATGTCGGCATGCTTGGCGATCTCGTCGGCCGACAGTGCCCGGCCATAGATCGCCACGCCGAAGATGTCGCCGTCGAAATTGTCGACAAAGGTGCCGTTTGCCCGGATGGCACGGCCGATGCCGACCTGACCCGACAGGCTGATTGCTGCAGGGACGCTGCCTTTGAGAGCGCCGTTGACATACAGTTCCGTCGTACCGGCAGCTTTATTGGCAACGAAAACCAGATGGGTATACTCACCGGGTGCGGTGTCAACGCCGTAGTCATAGTCCATCACGCCGAAGACGGTCGCGCCATAGTGTCCCGTGTTTTCCCACTGCTCGTACTTGAGCCCCGCCTTCGTGTCACCGAAGTTGAGTCTGCCGATCAGGCACATGCTGGTCATCGTCTCCGCGGGATTGCTGCGAACGATGAACTCGTACGTCTGATCGCCGCCGAATGTCCCGATGTCGTAGGTGCCGTTCTGGACGAACGTCGCGAGGTAGTTGGGCTCAGCGGCGCCGATCCCAACGGCCCAGTTCTCGGTGTTCTTGTCGGCCATTCTGAAGCTCGAGATCAGACTCGGGACCGTGGTGCCATCGGCCGTGATCACATCGACTTTCCAGAAGCGCGTGACTCCACGGTCGAAAGCCGCGGTCGGAGTCAGGCTGGTTTCCGGCAGGGGAATCGAACCGATGGCCACCGTCGGGTCGCTCGCGGCGACCTTGGCTTTGTCGGCACTGAGGTAGACGGTCTGCAGGAGAGCCTTTTCGCCGACCCTCCAGCTCAGGACCGGTGTATCCGCCAGGCCGGTGGCTCCGTTGGCGGGGGAGAGCGAGAAGGCCCCCTGCGGCGGCATCAGCGCGCCCTGGGGAATGATCTCCTTGGGGATGCCGGGGCCCGACCATCGCAGGAAGGCCGTAGCGCCACCACCGTTCTCATACATCTCCATCACGAGCTGATAGCGCTCACCGGCAACGAGGTCGAGCTTCAGGGTCCGATCCTCGGTCGTGCCGCGATCCCACCAGCCGCTGGCAACCTGCTGACCGTTGAGCCACATCCTGGCCCCGTCGTCGGAGGCCTCGTACAGAATGTACTTACCCGTGACGGGCACGTTCAGTTCGGCGGTCCAGCGACAGGAGAACTTGTCCACCGGGATACATGGATCGGGAGAGTTCGTTCCCGGCGTCGCGGCGCTGCCCCAGTCAAAGTTGATCTCGGGCACGATCTTGACTACTTTAGGCTCGCCGGTAAAGGTCATATTGTCCCAGTACTCCGCCACAGCCCCGCCGTTCGGATCGAACGTCGAGAAGCTCCATACGTCACCGGCCTGTACGGTGCCGGCTGCATCACTCTCATCGACTCGCCAGTAGTACGTGGTTGCACCTGCCAGGCCGCCGGGATCAAAGGTCTTTGCCTCAAGGGCGCCCTTGGCGACGCTGGCGTCGCCAGCCGCCACAGCCGCCCGGTCGGCGCCAAAGTAAACCGTATGGGACATGGCATTCTGGCCGGCCGTCCATCCCAGCTTCGTGCCGGCTGGTCTCCACACGGCGCCGTCGCTGGGCGACGGGAAGTGAGCCTTCAAGGGCATCACGGTGAAGCTCCACACATCGCCCTTGGAAATCGCGCCGTCAGCGGCCACTTCATCCACACGCCAGTAGTACGTCGTACCCGGCGTCAACAGTCCGGCGGGGAATAGCGGCATGGCGGCCGGATTTGCCATCTTGAAATCGGCCTGCGTCAGCTCCGGGGTCGTCCCGAGATACACGTTGTGCATCTGGGCGTTTGCGGCGCCCTTCCACTGCAGCAACGGCGTGACCCAATCCGCCGCACCATCCACCGGCGACGGGCTCAGGGCCTTGGTGGCCGTCCCCAAAGCCGCAACCTCGGCATCCGTCAGGCCTCGGTTGTACAGACGGAAATCGTCCATCAATCCGATCCAGAGCCTGTCATTGGTAGTATTGGCGTACTGGTTGCCGATGTGGAAGATGTTGGTGGACGGGACCATGACAGGCACATTCGCTGTGCCGGCCTTCACACCGTCCACGTACAGGCTGCACGTGGCGCCGGTCCTCACGCCGGCCACATGATGCCACTCACTGGCCGTGTACGTCGCCGTGCTGCTGGCGCCAACCACGGCGGCTGTAGCCTGATTCGCGACCCACAGCCGGTATACGCCAGAGGAGTGCCGCACCAGCGAGAAACCCATGTAGCTCGGTGAGCTGACCAATCGGCCGCCGATGCCCATGTAGGAGCTCTCGCTGCCCGGCGCCGGCTTGGCCCATGCACACACTGTGAAATCGGTGGCGATGTCCAGACTGGAGGCAGTTCCACAGTTGATGTAGCCGTCCCAGTTGAACCGCAGGGCGCCTCCGTCGATTCCGGTGGTCCACTCATCGCCGCCCAAGTAACCTGACAACGTTCCATCGTTGCCGTAACCACTGCTGTCGGCCGCGGTCATGCCGGAGGTTTCGTCGAGCTTCCACCAACCCACGAGATTCGGATCGGCGGCGCTCACACTCCCTGCGACCAGATTCGCAGCGAAAGCAAGACACAATAAGCCGAGTAATTTGTTTCTCATGATGGTACTCCCTGTAATGAAGTTGACATTGCGGGCGCCCCGGCACTATTCCAGGACGATGCACCGTTGCTGCAGAAAGGTGTTGCAACCAGACCTATCGGCAATGCGTCTCACCTCCTTTCTGAAAAATTGGCTTGATCTACTCCGATTTCGATTGAGCGTTTTTCTGGCTTGGTCGACCAGCGAAACGATCTCCTTCGCGTACGGGGGAGAACCTCCAGCCGAATGCTCTGCACCCATGCGACATTCTCTTGCAGGACAAACACAGGTCCGATAATTCGCATGATAGTCGGGGAAAGGCCCCATGTCAAGATGTATGTTTTCACTTTGCCTGCGAAAATCGCAGTACACGTGGCCGCCGGCCGTGACGCCCCCAGGCCGCAGTCCCCCGCGCGAAGCCTCCATCACGCCCTTCCCGTCAGGGCAAGAGGCCCGCGCCGTATCACCGATGACACGGCCCCGATTTATAGGTACCTTGGAGAAAGGGGGAAACAGAGGAGGACGGCCCGAATGCCGCTGAGCCTTGACAATACCACCAACAGGCCCTATTTTGACGCCTGGTGACACTATTCTTGAAAGGCGACATCCGGGAAGGAGAGCAGAGAGATGAGCGAGTTCAAACGCATTGCATTCATGCCGGTCTTTGCGTGCCTGATCGTGCTGATGAACCTCGGATCGTCGGACTTGTGGGCGCAAGCCTCGGCCAGCGCACAGCCGCCAAGGCCGTCCGCGGAGGACGAGAAAAGGAGGATGGAAGCCGAGTTGGAGCGGATGAGCCGGCCCGAAGCCCGCCAGGAGAGGCGTCTGGTCGATGACCTGCGCAAGGCCGCGGAGAAATACCACCGGAACAAAGATGCTTCGTCACGCCAGGAATGTGAATCCCTCCTGGCAAAGGTCCTCGCCCTGCCCAAGCCCGGCGCAGAGACATACTCCACCTGCGCCGCCATCGCGAGCATGCTCGACCGGCCCCGGCAAGCGATTGAGATCGTCAAGAAGTCTATTGCCGAGTATCCCGAGGAAAGCATTGGAGGGGTCATTCTGCCTCTCAAAGTCTCGGGCTACTACCGCATCGGCGCTCTCGCCACGCGGATCGGCGATGTCGATGAGGCGGTTCGGTCCTATGAGACTATTATCGCGAACCTTGGCACGGCGAAAGGCAAAGAGTACCATACGGCCCTGTGCTACATCTGCCTCGCGGATGTAATCCGCAGGACCCCGGGAAAAGAGAAAGAGGCGGCGGAGAAGCTGCGAGACGTCATCCGCATCATGGAAAGCATCGATAAAGAGAAGCGTGACCGCAACGATGTCTTCGCCATCGACCTGATGAAGGACTGGGCGACGTACGAGCTGGCCAGACTCGAACACGATGGTACGGCTCCGGTGACCTCGTCGAAGCCCAACGGAGACTCCTTGATGCTTGCAGCGATATGGGGGTCGATCAGTTGCCCTTCCATGCCGGAGGTGGAGCAGATGGCCGAATCGGATCAGCCGTCGGTCCTCTGCGATCTTGCGAAACTCACACTAGCGATCGACTACGCACACAGGTCGAATCTGGTCGAGGTAGAGAAGTATCTGCTACCTGTTGCCGAGGGCGATTCCTATTTCAAAGGACAGGCGAAGATCGCGATGGATGGGGTCCGCGAGCAGATCAAGCAGATGCACGAGAGGATTCCCGTGCTGCTCAACGACCTCAAGCACGGCAGCGTGGAACAGCAGGAAGTGGCCGCTTCTCAACTGCAGTATCACAGCGGCTCGATGGGGAGCAGAACAACGATGCACGGATTCGGATCATCGCGATGCTCAGGATGATGGGTCCCGGCGCCAAGGCGGCCGTGCCTGTGCTCATCAAGTACACCCGGCACGACGACTTGAACATCCGCCACATGACGATCGAAGCATTGAAAGAGATATCGCCCGCCGACGCCGCTGGGATTCCGGAAACCGCCGGCGAGCGTTGACCTCGGTAGCACCTGTTTGCCGCCGCACTTACTGCACGGCGAGCACTCGCTTGACGTCCGGCACACGCTCCTTGAGGATGCGCTCGATGCCCATCCGCATCGTCATAGTCGCTCCCGGGCAGCCCCGGCAGGCCCCCTGCAAGCGGACCCTGACGCTCTTATCTTCATCGACGCCAATGAATTCCACGTCGCCGCCGTGACCCTGCAGCGCGGGCCGGACCAACTCAATCACGTCTTTAACTTTATCCTCGAAACTCTTCTCAGTTTCGGCTTCATGACCCATCGGATCGGACATAATATTCTCCAGAAAGTGACCGCAAGCTGCCAAATATTATAGAGGCCCCGCGGCTGTGAGCAACTCTTTTATCTTTACCGCCCGCAGCCTGCGATGTTCGCAATTTTCTCCCGTTGATATCTGCGCCCGCTGCACAGAATCTAGGCCCAAACCCTATTGACAGCGTGTGTCGAGGCACTACGATAGGACGCCCGTGTACACGCTCTGTCATTTTACGTATCGATGTAGGAGTGCAAAACAATGAGAGCTGTATGTGCAAGTGTGTTGCTGGTCGCGCTGGCTGCTGCGGGTTGTGCTTCGAGCCACGGCGAGAGTTACGCCGCGACCGGCTACGATTTCTCAAGCCTCGACAAAGTGGCGATCGTCGAGGTCACCGGCAAAGTCTATGGCGATGCCGTCAAGAACCAGATCTCCAACATGTTCACGATGGAGCTGATGAAGAAGGGCTACACCGTCGTGGAACGCTCGCGCATCAAGGAAGTCCTGAAGGAGCAGGAGTTCCAGGGCTCCGACCTGACGAGCCCCGAGGGCAGGGCCAAGGTCAAGGAGATCTTCAACGTGCCCGCCATCCTCGTGATCGACATCCCCAAGTACGAGAAGGAAAAAATGAGCATGTCGGCCAAGCTGCTCGATGTCGAGACGGCGGCTGTTCTGTGGATCGGCAGCGGCGACGGCAGCACGGGCAAGACAGCCGCGACAGTCGTCGGAGCCGTCGGAGGTGCGGCATTGGGCGCCGTGCTTGGCGGCGGGGGTACCGGCGACCGCGTGACCGGCGCCGTCATCGGCGGCGTGGTCGGCGGCGTGGCGGGCAACATGCTGTCGCCCGATCAGGCAAAGCAGGTCAGGAAGGTGGTCGCGAAGGTCGCGGAAAGTCTGCCTCCGCGAATCGCGCAACCTGCCAAGAAATGATCATGCGGCCTGACGTACGTGTTTAGCGCGGAGCTTCCCGTTCGCCGGGTGGCACCGCCAAACTCGTTTGACGGTGCTCATTCGATGGAGCTTGCTAATCGAAACCTCACGGGCAAACGAGTTTGCCCATGCCACCCAAGGTTGGGCCTTTCCAAGCTAAACAGATAGGCTCGGGGGGAGGCTTGCAGAAATCGATCAAGGCTGGGAGTCCGTGCGACTCTCAGCCTTGTTCATTTTGCAGCGGCACAGGTCCGGTCAGCCGGGCGGAACGGCAGCGGCTCGGCAAACTGCACCACGACACGCCGAAGCACGTGATTGACGCCGTCCACGCGGCAGACACGGCCCGAGCGAACGAAATCCACCATGTCGAATGACTCGTCCGGCCCGTAGCGGGGGACACTGAACCGGGCCATGATGTGCTGGCCGGGATGCGGGCAGTGATCGTCGGCGTGGCACGTGAAGGCCGCCGCCTGGCTGGAGATGTCGGCCATCTGCCCCTGTGATAACTCGCCATGGAAATCCTCCGTGAACCAGACCGGCCATTGATAGCACAGCCGTTCCTCCGTTCGTCGTTCACCCGTCGTGTTCATGTTTGTGTCCCTCGATATCCGTGTAAGCTTCTGCCGAATCGAGGGATACATCGGCCTGCCGGGGCGGCGACTTGACTGCTACCGTCGAGAAAAAGCCGACTTCTTTCGGCCAGTGAATGCGATCCGCGGTTTCTGTCGTGCGAATACGGAGTGCGGGTGCGGACATTCGGCGGGGTCTCGATTTCCTCGCAGGGGAGATTCCTATAATGTGCCGCCGAGCCGTCGCACGAATTCGGCGAACAGATGTCCCCGCTGCTGGTAGTTCTCGAACATGTCGTAACTGGCGCACGCCGGACTCAAGAGAACGACGTCGCCCGGTGCGGCGGTCTGGTTCGCCAGATCCACCGCCTCGGCCAGCGATGCGGCGAATTGCACAGGGATTCTGCGCCCGTTTTCCGATCCGGCCTCGATGGCATCTGCGATCTGGCCGGCGGTCTGCCCGATAAGAATGACGGCTTTCGTACCGGCCGCGATTTTCTTTCCGAGCGTGTCAAAAGGCGTGTGCTTGTCGTATCCGCCGGCGATGAGGATTTTGGGGCACTCGAAGGCGGACAGCGCGACCATCGTGCCCTCGGGGGTCGTCGCTTTGGAGTCGTTGTACCAGCGGACGCCGTTTGCATCGCCGACCAGCTCCAGCCGATGCGGCAGGGCCTTGAAGTCCGGCAGGCAATTCTGAATCGCCGCGTCGGAGACGCCAAAGCACCGCGCGATGGCCCTTGCAGCGGCGAGATTGGACTGGTTGGCCCGGCCCGGCAGAGCGTATACGGCTCGAAGCTCTTCGCTGACATCATCGGCGTAGAATTGCAGGCTCTTGCGGCCACGCTGCCGGCGGTACTTCTTGAACCACGAGCACGCGATTTCATCTTCGGCGTTGAAGATGGATACCGCCGGGGCCTTCTCGTCGAGCGATTGCAGTTTGAAAATGCCCTCCTTGGCGGCGCAGTAGGCCTCGAATGTCCCGTAGCGGTCAAGATGATTCGGCGTGAGATTCGTCAGCAGGGCCACGCTCGGCGCTTTTCCCACGTCCGCCAACTGCTCGACCTGGAAACTGGAGATCTCCAGCACAACCAGGTCGCGGGGGTGAATCTGATCGAGGATGGTCAGCAACGGCCGGTCGCCGATGTTGCCACTGAGCCAGACTTTCCCATACGCGTGCTTGGACGACTTGGGCCTGGCGCTGTCGAGCAGATGCGCCGTCAGGGTCGTCGTTGTGCTCTTGCCGTTGGCGCCGGTGATCCCGATGATCCGCGCGGGACAGGCATCGAAGAACAGGCCGATTTGCGAACTGACGGTCCTGCCGTTGCGCCGGGCGATCTGAAGGAATTCGTTGTCGGGCCGAACCGCCGGGTTAGCGATCACCATGTCCGCTGCCGCAAAATCCTCCGCGTCATGCCGGCCGAGATGATACTCGATGTCCGGCAGGTCGGACAACTGCCCGACGGAATCCTGCAATTTCTCCCTCGCCGCCTGGTCCGTGACGACGACGCGCGCGCCGGCCTTGGCCGCAAACCGGGCCGCATCCACCCCCCCGCCAAACCGCCCCAGCCCCATCACCAGAACCGTCCTGCCAGCGAGCTCCACAGTCATACCTCACCAGGGATCGAACCTCTTGTGCCCCGATAGATCGAGGCTACACCCCACGTCAGTGGGATTGCCGAAACGTCGTGAAAGCCTGCCTTCTGCATGAGACTGCAGAATTGCTGCGGCTGTTGAAAGCTCTCGATGGATTGGTCGAGATATCGGTACGCGCGGCGGTCGCCGGAGATCAGCGAGCCGATGAATGGCACGACGAGCCGCAGATACCGCAGGTAGAACCACCGCATGACGGGGCAGGCCGGCAATGAGAATTCCAGGATCATCGCCAGGCCGCCCGGCTTGAGGATGCGATGAGTCTCCCGAAGGGTGGCGGACGCATCGGCCGTATTGCGGATTCCGAATGCCATCGTTACGGCATCGAATGTGTCCGCTGGAAACGACGTGCCGGAGGCGTCGGCACACATAAGCTCGACGCGGGACTCAAGGCCTCGCTTATGCAGTTTCAGCCGGCAGGCATTCAGCATTTCCGCCGAGATATCGCTCCCAACCGCTTCGGCAATGTTGGGCCGCTCGCGCAGAAGGGAGATCAGCATGTCGCCTGTGCCGGTGGCCAGGTCAACGATCTTGAGGGTTCGGTCTTGCGGGAGTTGACGGGCTGCTTTACGGCGCCACGGCGTGTCGCGTCCGAGCGACAGGAGATGGTTCAGGAAATCATACGTCGGCGCGATGCGGCCAAACATCTGCCCGATGGAAGATTCCGCGGGGCCTGGGGCCTCACTTGTGCTGCGCGTATCCGTGTGCATTCGCCATCCCGAGCGACGCGTGAGCGACCCTCGGACTCATCCAAGCTTCGTCTGCATCGCCTTGGACAGATCGATTTTCGCGTCGACCACCGCCTGCTCGATGCACTTTTTCCAATCGTCGCCGAACTCGTCCTTGTACTTGGGCCTCTCGTAGGCGTAGATGATCGAGCGTGATGCGTTGATCAGTGCACCGGTGCCGTCCGCCTTGCAGAAGCGGATGCAATCGACGGCCTCCGCTCCCTGCGACCCGTAGCCGGGGACAAGGAACCAGACCTTGTCGTATTTCGTCCGCAGGGAAACGCTGGCATCGGGCGCCGTGCCTCCGACGACCATGCCGATATTGCTGTAGCCCTTCTCGCCGATATGCTCGGGCCGGTTTGCGATGTCCCCGATGATCTGCGCCATTTTCTCGTACACGGCTTCGCCGTCGGCGCACTTGACATCCTGGATTGTCGCCGCGGAGGGGTTGCTCGTTCGCACGAGGACAAAGACGCCTTTTCCCTCCTCGGTGGCCGTCTTGGCGAACGGCTCGATTCCATCGGCCCCCGTGTAGCCGCTGATGGTGATCGCGTCGGGCGCCAGCACGTCCTCCATGCCGGTCAGCTCTGAATTTCGCAGAAGGGCCTCGGCGTAGACTTCCGCCGTATGCCCGACGTCACCGCGCTTGACGTCGCCGATGATCTCCAGCCCCAGATCGTCGGCCTCGCTGATCAGGGCGTAGTAGGACTCCAGGCCCTCCCAGAGGTACTTCTCGAAGTACGCGATATTGATTTTGACGGCGGGCACCATGGGGGCCACGACCCGCATCGCCTGGGTGCAAAAGTCGAAGATCGCATCGACTGCCGCGGCCGCATCGTACTCGTCGTTCATCTGACGGTGGCTCGTGATCGCCGGCGGCAACCGGTTGTACACAGGATCCAGACCTATCACCAACGACGTCTTCTTAGACTGAACGGCCTCATGGAGCCGATCTCCAAAGTGGTTCGCCATAACCCGACTAACCTTCCTTTCAATACCTCCCGAAACAGCGATTTGCCGGCACGATGTGATCATCGCTTGTCCGTATCGCCGCAGAATCCCCGCCGCGTCAACGTCCGGCAACAAAACGAAAACTCCTTGTATCAAATAACCGGACCACTATAATCATCCGGAGTCTGTCGGGCAAGACAGAATTCGCTCTTGAAGCGCTTTTGCGGAAAAGTAATTTCCGGCGGGAGAACGCGTTGGAGAAACGGAAGAAATCAAGGCGGCGGAGACTTCTCTTCTGGCTGGCGATCTATATCGCCGTGGCGGCGACCGTGATCTGCCTGCTGATCTACAAGCCGGCCCGGTACCACCCGGTCGTGCCGCCCGCTTCTGCCGACGGGAACGACCCGGCCGCACATCCATACCTCCATCGCGACCTGGCCTCCACCTTCTACAACAATGCCCAGAAGCAGCGCCCGTTCGAAATGGTGATCCTCGACCAGAGCCTCAACGAGGCGATTGCCCGCTTGAAATGGCCTCAGCAGTCCGAGGGGGTTTCCCTCTCGGCGCCCGAGATCCTTTTCGTTCCCGGGCGGATCGTCATCATGGGGACCGCCGACGTCGAAAAGGCCAAATTCGTGGTCACCATCGAGCTGGCCCCGCGGATGGATGATAAGGGATACCTCGATCTGGCGGTCGAGAAGATCAAGGTCGGAGCCATGAACGTCACCCCGCTGGCCAAGATGATGGGCCGGAAGATGTACCGCGAGCAGATCAACACCGGCGCGGTCGATATGGAGAACCTCGGCACGAAGATCGTCGCGTCCCTGCTGAACGGGGAGCCCTTCGATCCCGTGGTCGAGGCGGAGGACAAGTGGGTCCGGCTGAAAAGCCTCGACATCGCGCCAGGCAGACTCACCGCCCAGTTCGTCCCCGCCAAGCCGGGCAGGTGACCGCTTGACTTGCATCAATCTGCGCCAAGCCCGTGGTGGTCGCCGGGTCGCCTGGCATTGCCTGTCAGCTATTCACTCGGCCTCAGTGCCGTGAGCAGCCGGACGATCTCACGATAGCACTTGTCGAACGAACGCGTCCGACGTGCAGCCTGCATGTCGAAAACAGCCGTGAATGCAGGCTGGTCAGTTGTTTCCGAGTATGGACGCCCTCTCGGCATCCATCTGGACAACCACTCCTTGGCTCCCCGGATTTCCTCAGGCGAGGGATCAGATACGAGGTCCTGTGATAACCCACGTCGCCCTCGCAAGGACCCGGCCGCTGCGATGAACCATGCCTCATATTCTCTCTTGGCTAAGACCACCGAGATCAGCATGTCGGATCGTGCACGGCGGGCACGATCAAGGAGAACCGGTCCATCCCGTTTCGGACAACTACCTGTCCAATCGCAGTCGATCAGGATCAGAATGCCTCCCGCACTTTGCATCTTTCTTGCGGCACGCTCCACCTGCCGTTCCAGTTCGCCTTCTCTCCGCAGGCTCGACGCCGGGATTCGCAGAATGGGGTCGATATCAATTGTGGTCCCCAACTCCATGTCCGTCGCAATGCGTCGGATCAGCAGCGGAACCGCCTCCACCTCACCATGACCTTCGACAATTGCCCCCAGCCGCACTCCAGTCATGCTTCCTGCTTCCCAAACAGCTCCAATTGTCTTGCGGCCGTTTGTTCAATGGCCTGAAGATCCGGTCTCAATTGTCCCTGCTTCAGTAGCTCGCCGGGCGTGAAGAGTCGATCACGCATAAGACTCCTGTCCGCTTCATCCACCGACCCGATCTTCGTTTCGCCATTTTCGTTGATGACGGCGAGAATCCACTCGTCGCTCACATCCTTGTCGTCGAGCAGGTCAGGACTGTGGCTGGTCACAATCACCTGGGTCGTGTTGGCAGCCTCGCGCAGTGCGTCCCTCAGGACACCGGCTGCCCCAGGGTGCACAGCCACCTCGGGTTCTTCAATGCCCACCAGTGGAACGCGTTGGGCTCCGCCATTTACCGATTGAAACAGGGCCGTCAGCACACCCAAAGCACGCAGGGTCCCATCAGACATGTTCTCCGCAAGGAAATCCCAAGGAGGTTCATTTGTCGCAACTTTCTGCTTGAATTCGAGCGTCTCTCTATTCTGAATGTGTTTGACGGACACATCCTGTACCCCCGGAACTACCTTTGCGAGGAATTCGATGACGCGGTCCTTTGTTTCGCGATGCTTCTTCTCCATCACGTTGAGAACGCTCGCAAGATTGCCACCATCGCGGCGCAACACCTCGCCAGCATCCGGGGTCTGCAACTCGCGAATCACGTCCGGGTTGAGATTATAGAAGCCCATACGCGACAGTACATCGTACGACTCACGAAACTGAGGCAGGCCAGAAGCCGCCACAAGAAAGAGCCGGTCGGATGCTGCGGCTGGCACAACTCTTGGGAGGCTGTCGACAACCACACCGCTCTCGACCTTATAGAACCGGCAGTACGAGGCACCGGGCCCCTCAACTCGACACTCTTCCTGCTGGACCTCGAAGCCCCCTTCAGGCCGTGCGCCGACACGAAAAGCATAGTACCCGGTGTGACCAGTTGGCAGTGTGTATTCAAGACGCATTCCAAAGCACGTAGGCTGTTCGGAGGAGCGATGGCAAACATCGCTGACGCCGCCTCTTTCCCTCAGAGCGTGATCAAGAGAGGTATTCAGCGATTCCGTCACGAACCGCAGGGCATCAAGGAAGTTGCTCTTTCCCGCTCCATTTGGGCCTACCAGGAAATTCAACGGACCGAGCCTCACCGAGCAGTTTGCGATGCTCTTGTAGTTCTTCAATAAAACACGGCGTAGGAAGACTGAATCCGCCATAGGTACTCCCTGCCCTTAACGGGCATCTCTCCAAATGAAACGGCATGCCACAATCCATATGGCCGTGGCATGCCGTAATCTTAACGAATCCGACGGCCCGCCGTCAATGAAGGGAAAGGCACCGCCGGTCCGCTTCGGAGGAAGCTGACAAGTCCCTATCCCAGCTTCTTGGCCAAGGTGTCGCGCTGGCGGCGGATGCCGGCGGGCAGGTGGTCCCCGAACTGGCCTAGGAACTGATTGATCTCCTTGAGCTCTGCCTGCCAGCCCTGGCGATCCACCTCGAAGAGCTTCTCCATCTTCTCCTTCGGGATGTTCAGGCCCGACGTGTCGACATCAGCGGCGTTCGGGACCAAGCCGATGGGGGTCTCCCTGGCACCGACGCGATTGTTCGCGCGGTCCAGGACCCATTTCAGCACGCGGATATTGTCGCCGAAACCCGGCCAGATGAACTTGCCCTCGTCATCGACCCGGAACCAGTTGACGGCGTAGATTTTCGGCGGGTGCTTGAGCCGCTTGCCCATGTTGAGCCAGTGGCCGAAGTAGTCGCCCATGTTGTAGCCGCAGAACGGCAGCATGGCCATCGGGTCTCTTCGCAGCACACCGGTCTTGCCGGCCGCCGCGGCGGTTGTCTCCGAGCCGCTCCTGGCGCCCATGAACACACCCTGCTCCCAGTCGAACGCCTCGGCCACCAGCGGGATCAATTGCGTCCGCTTGCCTCCGAGAAGGATCGCCGAGATCGGCACGCCTTTGGGATTGTCGAACTCCTTGGACAGGGTCGGAGCACAGTACAGCGAGACGGTGAATCGCGAGTTGGGATGCGCCGCCTTGCCCTCCTGGCCGGGGGTCCAGGGCTTGCCCTGCCAGTCGGCGATGCGCTTGGGCACAGTGCCGTCGGCGCCTTCCCACCACGGCTCGTTCTTGTCGAGGTCGAGCCCCGTGTTGGTGAAGAGCGTCGGATAGAACTTGGCCGCCTTGAGCGTGCGGACCATGTTCGGATTGGTCTTCATGGAAGTGCCCGGCGCGACGCCGAAGAATCCCGTCTCCGGGTTGATCGCATAGAGCCGGCCGTCGGGACCGATATTCAGCCAGGCGATATCGTCGCCGATCGTCCAAATCTTGTAGCCGGGCAGCGCCGATTCGAGCATAGCGAGATTCGTCTTGCCGCAGGCGGAGGGGAACGCCGCCGTGATGTACGTGATCCGGCCCTCGGGGTCCTGGATGCCCATGACGACCATGTGCTCGGCCAGCCAGCCCTCGCGCTGGCCCAGGCACGACGCGATTCTCAGCGAGAAGCACTTCTTGCCCAGCAACGCGTTGCCGCCGTAGCCCGAGCCGATACTCCAGACCAGGCTCTCCTCGGGAAAATGCATGATAAGGCGTCTGCTGGGATCGAAATCCCCGACCGAGTGCAGGCCTTTGACGAAGTCGTCGCTCTTGCCGATCGTGTCGACGACCTTCTTGCTCATGCGGGTCATGATCCGCATGCTCGCGGCGACGTAGCTGACGTCCGTGATCTGGACGCACTTTTTGGCGTAGGGCGAATCGGGGTGGCCCATCATGTAGGGCAGGACGTACATCGTCTTGCCGCGCATGCAGCCGTCGGTCAGCTTGGTCAGCTTCTCCTTCGCCTCGGCGGGAGACATCCAGTTGTTATTGGGACCTGCCTGCTCCTTCTCCGGGTGACAAACGAACGTCAACTGCTCCGTGCGGGCCACGTCCGTCGGGTGACTGCGGTGCAGATACGCCGTGGGCCAGGTCTTCTGATTCAGCTCGCGAAAGATAGGCTCCGCACCGATCTTCTCCTCCTTGATTCCGATCTCGATCAGCTTGTGGGCCTCTTCTTCGGAGCCGCCGCACCAGTAGATTCTGTCCGGCTTGGCCAGTCTTGCCTGCTCATCCACCCATCTTTCAAGCGGTGTCGCCATGTTCTGTTTTTCTCCTTGCCTGCGGGGCTCTGTAGGCACAGAGTCGCCACGCATCAGAGGTTCCTGATTTTTCTGCCCCCTACCTACGTGCTGCCGCTCGACACATCAGCGTGGGACTAGCGGCCACTGCTCGGCGCATACATTGCATCGTTTGCATGTGTGCCCGGGGGTCCCCAAGAGCCAGGGAATTCTATCGGCCGCTCCCGAACGTGTCAACAGATTTTCTCACCAAACCCCATTCGTCAGTGCCAGAACCGATAGCGCGGGGTCAGGAAGCGAAAAACCCGCGTGATCCGGTGGCTCGTGTCAAGATCGCCACGCCCCTGCTCCTCGGCAAAGTCGGGGCCCAGGACATCCGTGAAATATTCACCCGCCGCCTTCTCCAGGTCCTGCTGCGACGTGTAGGTCTTGCGGATCGTGCCCAGCTCGCCGTAATCGAGCCACACGCCGGCACAGCGCGGACATTCATCGATCTCCACCTGCCGCCTGGCGTTGAAGAAGTGACGCAGCATCACGACATGATCGCACTTCGGGCAGCTCCGCTTTCGAGTGTGATCCACCTTGATCTTCTCGTCCCTCGGCACGTCGAGCAGGGCCTCTCCGGCCGTTTCGTGCGGCTCATCGAACTTCCTCAGCTCGTAGTTGTCGAACCAAAGGCCCCCGCAGCCGCCCTTGCATACCTCGACCGAGACATCCCCCACCAGGATCGTCTGCAACGCTCTGCCGCACGCCGGACACTTCATCGCTGCCTGCCTTTCCAATCTCTAGCCGGACGGGTCTTCCTCGTGCCACCCTCCGTTTCGCCACGAGACGAAAAGACCTGGGGCAAAGAATATCGCAAACGCCCCGTCCCGTCAATTGCCCCGCCCGTTTCACGAAAGAGCGTCGCACCACAGTCTGGGACAGTCCTTCCCTTCAGGAATCCACCGGATGTCCTCCATGACGGCAGGTCTGCCGCGCATAAGAAAAGCCGGGCGGTGACGCGGCCCGGCTTGGTCATTCGGAAAGAGTGCTGCTCACTTCACGGCGAATGCATACTCATACGTCGTATCTTTGTCCAGGTCTTTCCCCTGGCAGCGAAGCACGAAACCGGCGCCCGTCTTCTCATACAGGTAGTCCTGATCGCTGAACGGGTCCTTCGCCATGTTCGCCGGCAGGCGCTCGGGCAGCGCCCCGCTCTGCGCCCTGGCGAGCAGAAGCTCGACCCCCACGCGCAGGGCATTGGCCCGCGCCTGAGATTTGGCCTCGATGCTGTAAACGCGGTTCAAGGCCGGCCCAAGAGCCGCCGTCAGGACGGCATCCGGGCCCTTGCTCGCCTCCTGCGTCATTCGATCCACCATCGCCTTGAGCTCGGCGTGCTTCTTCTCATACGGCATCGGGGCGGCGAGGGTCGCCTGCAGGACCGTCATGTATCGCTCGTAGTACTCCCGGTTCTTAGCCAGGAACTCTTCATCGACTTTCGCAGGCAGCCCGTTCGGTTGTGACCCGCCGTCACCCGTCAGCATCTCTCTGATCTCGACGAGCCTGTCCATCCGCATTGTGTCCAGGGCCATTTCCTGCTCCAGCTTTAGACCCTTGGCAAAGGAAGGCGGCGGGGTGGAGGCCGTCATCAACTGCCCCTTCAGCCATTGCAGTACCTGCGGATCGGGCGACGTCATGCCTACGATTTCCCGAATGCAATCGTCTGCCATGCCGTCGATGGCATGGGCCACCAGAAGCGAGATCACGATTTCATCGCCCACGTGACGGGCCAGTCTCTTCGTGCTCAGGCAGCGGTCGAGCGCCTCACGGCAGGCGCCTTGGGCGGCGAGCAGCCGGGCATCGGCCAGCATGAGCTTGGACAGCCGCCGGCACTGGGCGAGGTGAGGAAGGGCCGTGGAAAAGCCCTTTGAATACACGATTCCCCAGTTGCAGTGCTCTCTCTCGGTGGCCATCAAGGCATAATTGATCGCGCTGCGACAACTCCGAACGTACTCTTTGATTTTGTCGCTGGGGCCGATTGTTCCTTTCACGAAGTCGTCCAGCAGTTGGGCGGTTGCCTCGTCCGGCTGCTCGTCCAGCAGGAACGCCTGGTAATAGAGCATGGCCGCGTTGTCCGGGTCCGGCGGATAGGCGAACGCCGACGACGCGGCAGCCAGCAGGACCACGGCAATGCACCCGCCTCGCACTATGGATATGTCGTTCTTCGCTTTCATAAGAAGCTCCCTTCAAATCTTGGCTGTGTCAACCTTCCAACAACTCCTTCAATGATATGCTGGTTGTCCGCGGTCCCAACATTTTCAAAGCTTTGTCAAATTGCCGATCCAGCGCTTCTGTTCCCCCCCGCTGATACGCCATTCTCAGCGACATCATGCTCATCATCTTCGCCGGCGAGGCCTGGGCCACCGGCCCGTGCGAGCTGGTCGGCTTCTCCGGCCCACGCCCGTCGCGGCTGAGAACAAACAAGCCCACAACCACAGCAATCGTCGCCGCCACGGCCAGCTTGCCAACCCACGATCCCAGAACCACCTGCACGGTGCGCCCGGCGTTTGAAGCAGGTGGTTTCCGCTTGCCGCCCCGGGAAAGAAGTACCTGGTACTCATCGCGGTGCTTCCGCTTCCACGATTCCGCGTCGAACGCGGGCGTGCTGCCGTCGATCGCCCGCTGAAGCTGCTTATCGAGCCATTTCTCGTTTTTTCGCTCGCTCATAGGTACACCTCGTCAAAGCCGTCCCGCCGCAGGTACTGGGCCAGTTTCCGCTTGGCCGGCCGTTGATCGCCTGCTCGGAGATGCCCAGCACCGCCGAGATCTGCTCGTAAGACAGGCCGTCATAGAATCGCAAATAGACCACTTCCTTCGCCTCCACCGGCAGCCGACCCAAAGCCTTCTTCACCGCCTCGCCGGCCTCATCCGGCTCCGGCCCAACTTCATCCACCGGCCCCACTGGCTCATCATCCACTTGAAATCCCGGCCGCATTCGTACCAGATCCCTGGCCTCATTGCGGCAGATGGCCGCCACCCACCGGCCGAACTGCTCCGGCTTGCGAAGTCGCGGCAGATGCACCGCCGCCTTGGCAAACGCCTGCTGAGCCGCATCTTCCGCCAGGTGCCGGTCCCCGATGATCGCGTGCCCAATGGCCACCACCGCCCCGTAGTAGCGCCGGCACAGCTCCGTAAAGCTGTCCCCGTCGCCCCGAGCGGCCAACTCAACCAGCACATTGTCAGCCCTGTCGTTCACCGTACCATCTCGACACTGCCAAAGAACGCTCAACTCTTACCCGTTTTCACCCCCAAAGACCGCCCCACCCACCCAAAATGGGCGCAAAAACCACAGCCCCCGCGAATTATATGCCCACCCCCACCCCCAGCGCAATCCAAAAACCAATCGCATGAACAAAGATGCCGTGCCCACGAGGAGAGGCACAAGCGACATAGCAGTGCTTGTTGACAAGCACTCGACGGGCGGCCATAATCAACATCGATTTGCTTGGCTCGCAACCGCCCTACGGGATCGAGAGGGCGCTATGGCGGGTCCATTGGAGATTGGAGCATGAGAGCCGGCGAGAATCGTCTTGCTTCACATTCTCTGTTCCATAGACTGGCCGTATGATGTGGGAATGACAGTGACTAGCCAAAATGCAGGTGAAAGTAACTCAACCCAGGCTGTGAAGATTTTCAGTGAGTGCGTCAACGCAATCCAAATATAATACTCCCGAAAATCTGGACCAGGGGTTAAGGTGGATTCGTTGCCTGAATGGCAAGAGTATTCAGGAGACGAATGATGGAGAACAAGCGTAGGAAATTCAACGGGTCGTTCAAGGCGAAGG
>Ga0315277_10000883_pt1 | contig 45580 bp, 32 predicted proteins | sample YL17G05_15_MG_FD_203695 | JGI IMG/M metagenome (GOLD analysis project Ga0315277, IMG submission 203695) | Sediment microbial communities from Yellowstone Lake, YNP, Wyoming, USA - YL17G05_15 | ecosystem: Environmental > Aquatic > Freshwater > Lake > Sediment | place: USA: Wyoming | collected... | reverse complement strand
ATGCCGGGTATCTTTCCCGGCGGAGGATTTACGACACTATTGTCAAACCTTTTCGGCTCGACGAGGTCAGGATCAAGTTGAATCACGGCCTCGAGCTTTTGAACCTTCGCCAGGCCGTGCGCAAGCTGACTGAGCGTTTGTATAAACTTGAAAAAAAGCTAAAAAAATATGAAACGGTCGAGGAAGAGGTAAAAATACCTGATTTGTCAGAACTGGATCTGGATACCGGGGACTTTTCTAAAGGTACCCTCGACCTGCCCGACAACAAATCAAACTCAGGAGTTGTAAATCAAGATCCGGTGAATAAAGTTTTTCAGGGTAAGAAAAGTGCCGAAGAGGCTGATGCCATAGAACAGATCCGAAGACTGGATAATCTTCGCCTTGCCGGTATTATCACCGAAACAGAGTTCAATAGCAAAAAGAAAGAACTTTTAAAAAGAATATGAAAACGTCATCCACCGATCCCAAAACGAAGAAAAATCTTACAATATTGGATGGCTGCCTGCTCACTGCTCTTGAGCAAATTGAAAGCGGTATTCTGGCTGTCAACAAGGTGGGTGAAGTAATAGCTTTCAACCGGGCGGCGGAAGCGATCACCGGATTCTCCCGGTCTGAGGTTCTGGGCTGCCATTACTTGGATCTGCCCTGCAGAGAGGATTCAGAAAACGGGGATTTGCTTTCCCGGATACTCCAGGGCGAAAACGTATCCGAACAAAAAACCGAAAGGTTTCTGGGCTGTAAGGATGGCGGGAAAGTTCCGGTTGAAGCCGTAGTACGGCCGGTGAAGGACAAACGAGATAAGATTGTGGGAGCCGTGGAAATCTTCACCGATCTCTCCACGATAAGGCAGCTCAAGGATGAGGTTTCCAGATCACGCACCCTGAGCGCTCTGGGGGAAATGGCGGCTAATGTGGCCCATGAAATTCGCAACCCCCTGGGCAGTATTGGCGGGTTCGCCACCCTGCTGGAACGGGATCTGGATGATGATGATCCGCGCAGAAATCTGGTTAAAAAGATCATTGAAGGGGTAGCCAGCCTGGATAAAATTGTCACCAACCTCCTCATTTATACTCGCCCGCTCGCAGCCGATCTCCGCTGGACAAACCTGATCGAATATGTGAACGAAGTCCTGGCTTTTATTGAGGTGGATATTGAAAGCCAGTCGTTGCCGATCAGCTTAAAACGGGATTTTCCCCTATATCCCCTCGGCGCTCGTATAGATCCGAGCCTGATGCAGCAGGTACTGCTGAATATTTTTCAAAACGCCATTTATGCCATGAAGGGCTGCGGCGGCGTCCTGACCATCCGTCTTTCACGCACCAAAGACTGTACCCCGCACAAGAAAGTCAATGGTTTTTCCCAGGAGCATGTCGAACTGACTGTGGAAGACCAGGGGGTGGGGATGAGCGAAGAGGTGCAGAAAAAAATATTCAATCCCTTCTTTACCACCCGTGAGGACGGTACCGGGTTGGGTCTGGCCATTTCCAAGAAAATGATTCAGGAACAGAACGGTTCCATCGCGGTTTCCAGCCAGTTGGATGTCGGCACGAAGATTATCATTCGTATACCTTATTATCCATGATAGAAGGGGTAATTATGGAATATAAAAGAATACTTGTCGTGGATGATGAACCCTTGATGAGGGATTTCCTGATCGAGACTCTCCAGCGGAAAAAGTATCTGGTCGAGGCTGTAAGCAATGGTTCCCAGGCTATCGAAAAGATCAAGGCGGAACCTTATGATCTGGTGGTCACCGACCTGCGCATGCCGGAAGTGAACGGAATGGATGTATTGGAGGCGATTAAAAAGAATAATCCCGACACGGAAGTTATTATGATCACCGCTTTCGGTACGATCGAAAACGCGGTGGAAGCCATGCAGCGCGGCGCATATCATTATATTACCAAGCCTTTTTCCGCTGGTGCCATAGAAATACTGGTCGATCGCGCCATGGAACGCCAGACCATGCGCGATGAAAACAAAAATCTCCGCAACGACAACACCAGTTTGCGCACCCAGTTGAAAGAAAAATACGCTTTCAGCTCCATTGTCGGCGTGACCGAGGTGATGCGCAAGGTTTATGATACTATTGAAATGATCGCGCCGTCCAAAGCTACAATCCTGATCTCCGGGGAGAGCGGTACAGGGAAGGAGCTTGTGGCCCGGGCTATCCATTATAACAGTCCGCGCCAGAACAGGCCGTTTATCAAACTCAACTGCGCCGCCCTGCCGGAAGGATTGATGGAGAGCGAATTATTCGGCCATGAAAAAGGGGCTTTCACTGGAGCAGTGCGCACGACCAAGGGGAGGTTCGAGCTGGCGCATACCGGCACTCTCCTCCTGGATGAAATTGCCGAGCTGTCCCTGCCTTTGCAATCCAAGCTCCTTCGTGTTCTCCAGGAGAGGGAGTTCGAAAGAGTAGGCAATCCCACCCCGCTGAGTGTTGATGTGCGGGTTGTCGCCACCACCAACCGCGATCTGAACAAAGAGGTCAAAGAGACAAGATTCCGCGAAGACCTCTATTACCGTCTGAACGTCGTACCTATCTATCTTCCCCCGCTCCGAGAGCGTAAAGAGGATATCCCATTGCTGGTGGACCACTTCCTGCGCAAATACTGCCGTGAAAACGGAAAAAACATTCAGGGAATCGACGATGAAGCGTTGGATAAGCTTGCCGCCCAGGATTGGAAGGGAAATGTGCGGGAGCTTGAGAACTATATCGAACGGGCTGTGGTCTTATGTCGCGATGAAGTACTTACTGCCAGAAATTTCCAGTTCGAGTATGAAGCAGCCGAAAAAACCAAGCAATACATCCAGGAAGGCTTTACACCGGGCATGACCTTGCGGGAAATGGAAAAACGTCTTATTCTCTCTACCCTGACCGCTGAAAGCAACAACCGCACTCGAGCCTCAGACGTTTTAGGTATCAGTGTGCGGACTCTGCGCAACAAGCTGAACGAATACGCCGGCGAGGGTGTCGCTATTCCGTGACATTGCTTGATTTTGCTCAAACAGGAAAAAATCACCTCTAGTGCTGCACGTCTTATCTTTTTTCCGGCCTTCCAGTCAGCTTATTTTCTTTTCTTGCTTTTAGTAACCTTCGAAGAAACTGGGAAATAGCTGCCTTTCTCATCCTTCATGATGATCTTTTGCTGCAATGTCTGTTTGAGATGAGGATACAGGTTCTGCACTTTGGTTTCCAGCAGGCGTGCTAATTGAGGAGGCCGGATTCCCCCTGGATGCTGTTCGATTAACTCTACTATCCGCTTCTTTATATCCATCATCCTTTTACCTTTAGCCGGAGATATATTTATCGTTGTTCCCAGTTTTTCCTCTAGTATATTGACCAGTCGTTCAACCCTCTCGGTAAGTGCAGTCACTTTATTGATCATTTCGTCATTCCCTGCCATTCCGGAGGCGGAAGTGCCGGCGTAATCTTTCATGGTTTTGGCAAATTCTTCTATCCCCGTGAAAAATATCTTCATCATGTCCGACATCAGCTCCTCCATTGACATACTTGATAGTTAATTTGAATCAACAGACGATAATATAAACAACAGATATCAAGATGGAAAAAATCTCCGGAAAAATATTATCAAAATATACTAATTTACTGGACTTGAATTGTTATTATTCTCATAAATAAGACAATAGACTCCAATTTTTTAGACATAACTAAAGTAATCTAATGTAACAAACAGTAAAATGCAAGTATTTTAGGCTAGAATAATAAGGATGATATAATGTCCTTATTTTATTAATCGGCGGTTATTCTTTACCGGAATTTTTTCCTTACCGGCTCATCTTTTCCCGATAAGGTTGTCGAAAGGGGGAATCATTTTGCCGGTAAGAGAAAAAGAGTGTCTGTCAACTTTCTTGGCCTCATTGAGTTATATAGAACATTAAACTGGCATAGATGTTGCAAATATCCCGCAATAGAGTTCTTCCGGTTATCAGGTATTACCCTCTCGGAAATTGTTGATTTTTATTAATCTTTTATATTCTTCTATTTTTGTCGATTTCGGGAAGAATCGGCCAGCGGAAGAGGATTTGCAATGTTGAATAAATTCATGTTTGAACAGACCAATTTGCCTCTGTTAAATAAAGGACTGGATACCTATTCCTTGCGTCAAAAGGCCGCCGCGCACAACATCGCCAATTTAAACACCCATGGTTACCGGCGAATGGAAGTCAAATTCGAGGATGAGCTGCGCAAGGCGCTGAAAATCGATAAAGGAGTTACCGGTCGAATTACCCATGCCGGACATTTCAAAATTGGGGCGGACACAGTGGAGAAGGTCGAACCTGAACCTTATATGCCGGATGATCCGGATCTGCATTCCGGGGTTAACAATGTGGATATCGAAGAGGAGATGGTGCGCCTGGCCAAGGCCCAGCTCTCTTTCGATTTCGCGTCCCGCATGACCAAGAATACCTTTACCAGCCTGCGGAGCTCAATACGCGGCGAGGTGTCATCATAATCTTACCGGTGAGGTGATCTGATGGCTTTGGAACGAATATTTTCTTCCCTGAATATAAGCGCCACTGGACTTAGCGCCCAGCGCCGGCGTATGGACACGATTGCCCAGAATATCGCCAATGCGGAGACTACACGAACTACCCAGGGTGGGCCCTACCGCCGTCAGCTCGTGGTGACCAAGGAAGCCCCGGTCACCAACTTCCCCAAATATATCCAGAACAAGATTCATCTTAGCCAGACTACCGAAAATCATTTCCAGGATAAACCGGTCCGCGGAAATATGCCGGTGCCCAGCGGCACGGCGGTAGCCGAGGTGGCAGTCGATCCCAGCCCTCCGCGGCTCGTTTACGATCCGACCCACCCGGATGCCAACGCGCAGGGTTATGTGGCCATGCCCAATATCAATCCGATCACCGAAATGGTGGATATGATCGATGCCACCCGGGCTTATGAAGCTAATATAACAGCTATCAACGCCAGCAAGGAGATGACTAAAAAGGCACTTGATATATAACTGCGACTTCCATGTTTCATGAAGTCAGAGTTTCTGCCGGGTGTACATTAATTTGATTCTCAATACCTTAATTGATTAAAAATCTGAAATAGCTGGAAAATCAATGCGCGTGCTGCCTTATTTCCAATCTTCTCTCCCTGTCCGGACTGCTCCGGCGGCAAGAAAAATCGAAAAAAACGCCGAATCTTCTTCCCCGCCGGAGTTGAAAGCCGCTGCGTCGCAGGCTCCGGCCGAGGACATGTTTATCCCAACAAGCCCGGTTACAGGTGTAGTATATTCTATCGAGGCTAAGCCAGCGGAAAAGGAAGGAAGCAGCGGTGTGGTTAAGTTGGGCCATTACAGCTTTTACAGGCTGGACGGGAGAGCGGAACAGACAAAGCAGCCGCAGATGGGCTTAAAATTAGATCTCAAAGGATGATCCCCATTTTATATAGAGGAGTGGCTTATGGCTGATTTCAGTATTCAACCTTTCCCGCCGGAAATACCGGCTTATAGACCGGGAGTGAAAATACCCGGGCTTGAACCCCTCAAACCTCTGCCCGAGGGAGTCCAGGAAGGAAAGGAAATCTCTTTCCGCGAATCGATCAGGAATTTTGTCCACGATGTGGACGGTATGCAGAAAGATGCCTCGAAAAAGGTAACCGACTTTATCGCAGGTGATATAAGCGATGTCCACGATGTGATGATCGCGGTGGAGAAGGCCCAGACCAGTTTCCAACTGTTGATGGAACTGCGCAACAAGATGCTCGAAGCTTACAGGGAAATAAAGAGCGTAACTCTCTGATCGCCTGTCTGGTGATAAATATCAACCACGGATGGTAACCTAAGGAAGAGACAGTTTATGAACGAATTTTTCCAGCAGTTTCTGACTCAGGCCCGCGATGTCTGGGTTAAGATGTCGCCTAATCAGCGCTTCGCTTCTATTGGAGTGACATTTCTGACTATTGTCGGCATGATCGCCCTGCTCATCTGGGTCCAGCAGCCTAAATATGATGTGCTCTATTCCAGACTCAACGAGGAAGACGCCAACAATATTATTACCGAACTGCAGACCAATAAAATACCTTACAAAACAGAACAGAACGGCTCGGTAATACTCATTCCCACCAATAAAGTCGCGGAAACGAGACTGAGCCTGGCCGGAAAAGGTCTTCCCCGGACAGCGGGAGTGGGTTACGAGATTTTCGACAAGGTCAATATCGGAGTTACCGATTTCGTGCAAAAAATTAACTATCGACGAGCCCTCGAAGGTGAGCTGACCCGTTCCATAGAAACGATCAGCAGCATCGATAAAGCCCGTGTCCATATCGTAATTCCTGAGGAACGTCTGTTTACCGAGGAGCAGAAGAACCCTTCCGCCTCGGTAATGCTGAAAATAAAACCGGCCACTAAGCTCGAAGATAAGCAGATTCTTGGCATTACCCATTTGATCGCCTCGAGTATCGAAGGTCTCGAACCGGAAAACATTACGATTATCGATTCCTACGGGAATCTCCTCTCCACGGTTCAGTCAGTGGACCCTATGGTCAAGCTGACCGCTCACCAACTGGAGCTAAGACAGCGCCTGGAAGATTACCTGACGCGCAAGGTCCAGTCTTTGTTGAACGGTGTTCTCGGCACTGGCAATTCAGCGGTAAGGATCTCCGCGGAGATCGACTTCAAGAAGATCGATCAGACAATTCGCACATTCGATCCCAATAATACGGTGGTACGCGGGGAACAGCGAGACGACAGGGTAGAACAGAACCAGAAAGAATCTTTCTCGACGACTAATGAGAGCACGATCACCAATTTCGAAATGAACGAGACCACGGAGCACGTTTTGCAGGATGCCGGCAGTATCCGGCGCCTGACTGTGGCTGTTTTCGTCAATCAGAAATATGGGATGGTCCCCCCTGCCGGCGGGGGAGAGCCTGTCCGCCAGGCTGTACCCCGGACCCAGGAGGAGCTTGACAATATCCGCGTAATTGTGCAGAATTCAGTAGGCTATGATCCTCTGCGCCAGGATCAGGTGGCGATTAATCAGCTCAGTTTCGATACTACCCAGCAGGATCAGGAGCGACAGCAACTGGATCAGGCGGAAAGGAGGGAATTCTGGTACAATATAGCGCAGAAGGGTCTGCTGGTGATTTCCATATTGATTTTCGTTCTCTTTGCCCGAAGCCTGCTTAGATCCCTCAAAATCCTGCCGCCTAAGGAAGCAGCCGAAGAAGGAATCGAGACTGCTGTACCGATCGAAGAGGAGATTTCTCTCGAAGCTCAGAAACGGGCTCAGATTCAGGAACAGGTGATGATTTTCGCTAAGGAGAAGCCTTCCAATGTCGCTAAGCTCATCAAAACCTGGATGGTAGAAGAGGAGGCTGAGGAATAATGGCTGATATGGTGTATGAAAATTTAACCGGATTGCAGAAAGCGTCAATTCTGGTTGTCTCGCTCGGCGTAGAAGCCTCCAGCCTTATTTTCAAGAATATGGGCGAGCGGGACATTGAAAAACTTTCCATACAGATTGCCAATATGAAAGACATTCCCTCGGCTGTCGCTGATGCGGTGGTCGAGGAGTTCTACCAGATGGTGCTGGCCCAGGAATATATCGCCCAGGGCGGTATCGATTATGCCCGCACCGTACTCGAACAGGCCCTGGGTGGCCCACGCGCCGCCCAGATACTGGCCAAGGTTCAGAGCGCTCTCCATGTCTCCGGTTTCAAGCTCCTGAAAAAGGTGGACCCCGCACAACTTTTGAACTTTATAATGAATGAGCATCCGCAGACTGTGGCGGTGATCATGGCTCATCTCGATTCCGCACAAGCCGCATCAATCCTGGCCGAGCTCCCGGAACAGCTCCAGAACGAGATAGTCTACCGCATCGCCACCATGGGGAAGATAAGCCCCGAGCTTTTGAACGATGTGGAAAAGGTGCTGGAAAGCCAGTTGGAGAGCGTTCTGGGACAGGACCTTTCCCAGGCCGGTGGAGCCAGCTCCGTGGCCGAGATACTGAACCTCGCCGACCGGGCCACCGAGCGCAAGATTCTCGATAACCTCGTTCAGAAAGACCCCGAGCTGGCTACGGAAGTTAAAAACCTGATGTTCGTTTTCGATGATATCCTCCTGCTCGATGACAAGAGCATGCAGCGCGTGCTTAAGGAAGTCGATGTCAAGGACCTGAGCATGGCTCTCAAAGGCACCGGCGATGAGATGCGGGTCAAAGTTTTCCATAATGTTTCCGAGCGTGTGGCCCAGCTCATTCAGGAGGAAATGGATTTCATGGGTCCGGTAAGGCTGCGCGATGTCGAGGAAGTCCAGCAGCGCATAGTAGATGTCGTACGTTCCCTGGAAGAGGACGGGGAAATTGTGATCAGCGGCAAGGGCGGGGCAGAGGACACTCTGGTCGAGTGATAAAGGAAGAAATGATAGTTTTGAAGACAAAATCGCCCCTGAAAAGAGTTTTTATCAAGGGTGGCCCGGAAACTCCAGGGCCGAAAGACATGCCTATCGAAGAAGTACAGACGGCCTCAGAGGTGGGGATTGTCGAGGATGATTCCCTGATTGCAGAACAAGTGGAAAAAATGGTTGGGGAGCGGGTAAACGTAATCCGAATGGAATGGGAAGAGGAGAAGGAGAGGAAGATCAGGGAAGAGTTCGAGAAGGGAAAGAAAGAGGGCTTGGACCAGGCCCACCAGGAGATCGCGGAGAGGGCAAAGGAACTGGCCAGCGTTATCGCTGCCCTGAAAGAGGCGCGGGAAAACATTCTTCGGGAAGCGGAAAAAAACATGGTCGATATGGTGCTGGCTATAGCCCGCAAATTTGTCGATTCCGCCGCTGTCCTGGGTAATGACCTGATCAAGCAAACCATCAAGACAGCGGTGAAAATGGTCACCGAAAAGGACAAAGTGGTCATCCGGGTAAATCCAGACGATCTCGAGGCGGTCAGGGCACACCTGGATGATATTATTTATATCGGCGACGGGATAGGAAAGCTGGAGATACGCCAGGATAAAAGCATCGACAGGGGCGGTTGCGTGGTGGAAACCGAGGCGGGAAATATCGATGCGCGGATTGAAAGCCGGTTCGCGGAACTGGAAAAAGCCCTCCGTCAGGTATACGGCAACGGCAACGTGGAACCGGCCGCTGGAGGCCCAGGTGCTAGATGATAGTGGAAATAGCCGGCTGGACTCTTATCGGAAGAGGATCGATGACTGTGAAGATATTATTCTCAACGGCAAGGTCAACCGTGTAGTAGGGCTGATTATCGAGTCGATCGGGCCTGCTGTTTCCATGGGCCAGATCTGCAGGATCAGGAGCCGGGACGGGAGCCGTGAGGATAAAGTGGAAGTTGTCGGCTTCAAGGAGAACAAAGTGCTCCTGATGCCGCTGGGGACAATGGAAGGCATAGCTCCGGGGTGTGAGGTGATCGCTGATAAGAGGACGTTCTTGGCGAGCGTAGGGCCCTCGTTACTGGGCCGGGTGCTCGACGGCCTGGGTTTGCCTATCGATGGAGGAGAACCTCTGACTGATTTGCCGCACCGGGTCTCGGTCCACCGTCAGCCGCCAAGTCCCATGGAACGGGCCCGGATTACCAAGCCGATTCCCACGGGCATACGGGCCATAGACAGCCTGCTCACCTGCGGCAAAGGACAGCGGGTCGGCATTTTCAGCGGCAGCGGCGTGGGCAAGTCGGTCATGCTGGGTATGATCGCCCGGAATACCGAAGCGGATGTAAACGTGATCGCCCTGATCGGTGAGCGCGGCCGCGAAGTCCGGGACTTTATCGAGCGCGACCTCGGCGAGGAAGGCCTTAAGCGCTCAGTGGTGATCGCCGCCACCAGCGACCAGCCGGCCCTGGTCAGGCTGAAAGGGGCTTTTGTGGCTACTGCCATCGCCGAATATTTCCGCGACCAGGGAATGGATGTGATGCTGCTCATGGATTCAGTGACCCGCATGGCCATGGCCCAGAGGGAGATCGGTCTCGCGGTAGGCGAGCCGCCCACCACCAAGGGATATACTCCATCCGTGTTCGCCATGTTACCGCGGCTGTTGGAAAGAGCGGGCAAGCTTGAACGCGGGAGTATTACCGGGCTGTATGCGGTCCTGGTCGAAGGAGATGAAATGGAGGAGCCTATTGCCGATGCCATGCGCTCGATTCTGGACGGGCATATTGTTCTGAGCCGGAAACTGGCCTCTCTTAACCATTATCCGGCTATAGACGTCCTGAATAGTGTGAGCCGGGTCATGATCGATGTAGTGAGCACGGAACACCGGACAAAAGTCCAGTTTATCCTGGAAAACCTGGCTGTCTATCGGGAAAGCGAAGACCTGATCAATATCGGCGCCTATCATCCGGGATCGAATCCTAACATCGACCGGGCTATCAGGGTAATAGGAAATATAAATGAGTTTTTACGGCAAGACATAAACGAAAGAGTCAGTTTCGATCAAACCCTGGAAAGGCTGGACAATGTCTACCAGGTTATCGAAGCCACCGGTAAAAAATTGGAGAGCCAGAGAATGGCTCAACCTCCGGTTAGAAGCGCATTCTGATCACCTGAAGAGTCCGGAGCGACCAGGCGATGAAACAGTTCGAGTTCAGGCTGCAGAAAGTAATGGAAACCACAAAAATCAGGGAGGAGCTGAAAAGACGCGAACTGGCCGCGGCCCTGGCCGTGCTGAGTGAAAACGAAACCCTGCTTGAGCTCATGCTGGGAAAACTAGAGGAACAGATCGCCCAGTTCCACCTGCGAAGGAAGCGGCCCTGCGTAAAAGCCGCGGAGATGATGAATTTCTGCCGCTACTCGGAAAAGCTGGCCCAGGATATCCGCGAGCAGAAAAAGATTATCGAGCGCCTGGCCGAGCAGGTTCAGCGCCACCGGGACAAGTTGATCGAGATTTCCAAAGATAAAAAGATACTGGAAAAGCTGAAAGCGAGGAAATACGCCGAGTTCAGGAAAAGGCTCCGCGGAATGGAACAGAAATTTATGGATGAAGTCGGAGCGCGAGCCTTTCAGAACGGCAAGGAAAATCAGCCGGAAAATGATTGAGCGGTATCGGTTTGAAATGAGAAAATCGATCTGCCTTAATTGCTGATTTAGTTAAAAATGCGTTAAAATAAAGAGGGATCAGCAGACAATGACCAAATTACTGCAATTTATCGGTGGATTCATTCTCTCTTTCCTCCTCATCGTGGGACTATTTACAGGCATTATCTGGTATACCAAGGAGTACACGGTGCCCCTGCCGCCGGGAGTGAACATTGACAGTCTCCTGGCCGCCGGGGTAATCCCGGACAGCTTGAAAATTTTCGACAAGGAACGCTATCTCCTGGCTAAGCAGAAAGAGCAGATGGAAAAGGACAAAGAGGAACTGGCTCTTAAGGAGCAGGAAGTCACCCAGCGCAAAGCCGCCCTGGATGATATAAGGACTCAGATTAGCCAGGCTACGGCAGAGCAGGATTCTATCAGCAACCTGCGTTACAAGGAACAGGCCCAGTTGATCGAGAACATGAAGCCGGTGGATGCGGCCCCGTTTATGGACAAGCTGAGCGATTTCGCCGCGGCCAAAATACTGATGAACATGCGCAAGAGGGAAGCGGGAAGAGTCATGAACCGCATGAACCAGGACAAACTGGCCAAGGTGAGCCAGTTGATGACCCTGCTCAAGGAGTGACACTGCACCTGATTTCGATTAGCCAAATGTATATCTGGTAAATCGGACCTGAGGCTTAAGGTAGAGGATAAAAGCCAGGAAGATTGTTTTCAGCTCCAGAATATTTGACAAGGGCATGATCCAATATGCCCTTTTTTTGTTCTCTGTTATCTTTTAACCTGTCTCATTCATAAAAATTGCATTCCGATTAAAAGTATAAGGGTTCACGACTATTTAATTTTGGTTCAACGACATAATTGTGCCATTACGGCAGGATCAATTTTCGGGTTTAAGCCATTACGGCAGCAGGCTCAGGTGATTGTTTTTAGATTCAAATTCAACCTTTTAGATTTGAATGCGTTATATTAATATTACAGTACGGTATGCTATTTGCTTTTCTTTGGAACCGGAGTGCTGTAAATTGTGTATTAGAGGCTAAGCGGTGTTCGTATTCTGTAAAATTTTTCAAATCAGGAAAAACTGTAAGGAAACGATAAAAAGGAGGGGACAATGGGATTTATTTATGGACTTGATCCTTTGTACTGGCTGTTGATAGGCCCGACAATGATTCTTGCTCTCTGGGCACAGATCAAAGTAAAGAGGAACTTTTCCAAGTACAGCAAGTACACCACTGCCAACCGTTTGTCCGGGGCACAGGCAGCCGAGGCCGTCCTTCATTATGCCAATATCCATGATGTCAAGATCGAGGAAGTAGGCGGTTTCCTGAGCGACCATTATGACCCGCGCTCGAAGACCCTTCGCCTTAGCCCGGATGTTTACAATGGCCGCAGCATCTCAGCCGCAGGAGTGGCAGCCCATGAAGCTGGCCATGCCATTCAGCATGCCCAGAATTACGCACCGCTCAAGATGCGCACCGCATTGGTGCCCCTGGCCAGTTTTGGATCGTGGCTCGCCTGGCCGATGATCCTGTTCGGCATGCTCCTTCAATCTCTTCAGCTAATGCAGCTCGGGGTGATCGCTTTTTCCGCCCTGGTCGTTTTCCAGATCATCACTTTGCCGGTAGAGTTCAACGCTTCGAGCCGGGCCAAGGCGGTTCTGTTGCGCTCTGGAGTTCTGGCTAACCAGGCTGAGGTGGAAGGTGTGGACAAAGTCCTGGGTGCCGCGGCTATGACCTATGTCGCCGCCACCGTAACCGCTGTTGCCCAGCTTATTTACTTCGCTATGCGAGCCGGGCTTCTCGGCGGCGGCCGGGATGAATGATTTTACTCCGGGCAAAGATTTCTGATTAAGCCGTCGGAGATTTAACTCTTCGGCGGCTTTTTACGTTTAAAATAGAGGACAGGCCATGGGGAAAGTGTGATGACTTGCTCGAGGGAGAGCTGTTGCTCTCCTGACCGGGGATTGTGGTTTAGGGAACCGGAAAAACCGGTTATAAAAATCTTGCTAAAGGGGAAGAATAATTTTAATTTGATAGTGTTGTAACTTCTAATTTTTCATCGACTTGTTTTATTCGTTTCAGCACGAGTTTTTTTGAAAATAATCGTCCGGTAATAACCTATTCGGTCAGTTGAAAGAGGAAAGGTTATGCTCTATTTGAATCGCAAGAAATATGGTGATCTCGATTTCGAACTCCCGGTCGAAGTGGCCGGAGTCCGTTTTCGTAATCCCTTCTTTGTCTCCAGCGGCCCCACCACAAGCATGCTCCAGCAGCTTATTAAGGCCGCCCAGTGCGGTTTCGCCGGCGCAAGCTGCAAGCTCACTTTCGACCCGCCGCCCTATATCAACCGCAGGCCGCGCTACGGCTGGGACAAGGATCAGCACCTGCTCTATTTCTCTGCTGAGAAAAGGATCGCACTCGACGAGGCCTGCCGCCTTATCGAAGCCGCCCGCAAAGAGATAAAAGATTTTGTCCTCTTCTCCAACTTCACTTACTCCGATCCCGGCCTCGAAGGCTGGGTCAATATGGCCAGGAAGTTCGAGGAGGCCGGGGCGCATATCAACGAGCTCAACATGTGCTGCCCCAACATGTCTTTCAATGTCGAGCTGGCCAGGGACAAGTCTGCGGAAACGCACCAGACCGGAGCCAGCCTGGGCCAGCAGGCCGAGGCGATCCAGGCGATTATCAGGGCGATCAAGGCCGAGACCTCGATCCCCCTTTGTGTCAAGCTCACTCCCGAGGGCGGCCACCAGCACGAGGTGGCTAAGGCCTGTTTCGAGGCCGGGGCGGATATGGTCTGCGGAGTGGCAAACCGTCTGGCTCTTGCCGCTGTGCGTATCGACCAGCCGGGCAAGAGCACGATCAACCTGCAGGAAGAGCAGGGCATGTACTGCATGAACAGCTATTGGATCAAGCCGCTCGCCCTGCGCGATGTCTACATGATGCGCAAAACCTGCGGCCAGGATGTGAAAATTCTCGGCACCGGCGGGATCACCACCTGGCGCGATGGGGTCGAGATGATCATGTCGGGCGCGGATCTCGTAGGTCTGTGCTCGGCGACTATAATTTACGGGTTCGGTTTCTTCCCTGAGTTCTTCCGCGGATTCCGCGACTACATGAAGGAGCACAACTACAGGTTGCCCGGCGAGATGCGGGACATTGTGGTCCATTCTGTTAAGTCCGCCCCGGAGCTGACCCTCTGGGAGGGATACGCCAGGAAAAAGGATCAGAATCTTTCCGCACCCTGCGATTATACCTGCCCGCACCATGTGCCGGCCATGGCTTATGTCCGCCTGGTGGCCCAGGAAAAGTTCGAGGAGGCTTACGCCCAGATAATCTCGAAAAATCCCCTGCAGCATATCTGCGGTTATATCTGTAACCATCCCTGCGAGGAGGCCTGTACCCGCGGCCTCAAGGATGAGCCGATCAGGATCAGGGCGATCAAGCGTTTTGTCATGGACCTGGCTGATCGCCAGGGCTGGCAGCCGAATCTCGATAAGTCAGCGCCTAACGGCAAAAAGGTGGCGGTTATCGGCTCGGGGCCTGCGGGCATAAGCGCGGCCCATACCCTGGCCCGGGCCGGCTACGCGGTGACTGTGTTCGAGCGCGAAGCCAGGGGCGGAGGCATGCTGCGCTATGGCATTCCCCCGTTCCGCCTGCCCCGCCGTCTCATTGACCGCGAGCTTAGCTGGCTCGCCAGGCTGGGAGTAAAATTCGAGTACAAAAAGGCCCTGGGCCGTGATTTTACACCCGATGACTTGCGCCGGCAAGGTTTTTCGGCTGTCTGTATCACAGTGGGCACCCAGAAAGGCCAGGAACTGAATATCCCTGGAGAAGAAGCGAAAGGTTACTATTCTGCCATTGATTTTATCCGTACCTGTTCCGATGGCAAAGTGCCGGAGCTAGGCAAAAGCGCGGCCATAATCGGCGGAGGGTTTACCGCAGTTGACGCTGCGCGTGTCGCTGTGCGCAAAGGCGTGGAGAAAGTTTATATCTGCTACCGCCGCACCAAGGAGGAGATGCCTGCTGTGCCCGAGGAAGTTTTCGAGGCCGAGGAGGAAGGGGTTAGGGTGCTTTACCTGGTAAGCCCGGTGAAAATTGAAACTGAAGGCGGCCGCATCACCGGTCTGCGCCTGCAAAGTAACGTGCTGGGCCTGGAAGTCGGCGATGGACGCCGGAAACCGGAGAGAGTCGAAGGCGCCGAGTTTGTCATTGACTGCGATATGGTCATTTCCGCGGTGAGTCAGGAGCTCGAGGACAACATGCGGAGCCTGGGTCTCGAGGTGACCAAATGGGGCACAATTGCTTATGATGAATCAACCGGCAGAACCTCGGTGCCCGATGTGTTCGTGGCCGGGGACGCCTCGCTCGGGCCGTCGACCGTGATCCAGTCCGTGGCCGAGGGCAAGCGCGCCGCAGTGACCATTGACCGGATGCTCGCCGGGGAAAAGGCGGTTCTCGAATATGACCCTGTGCTCACCCTGGTCGATTCGCGGGAAGTGGTAAACCGCAGCAATGACGAGCCTCTGGCGGACCGGGTGCCGTTAAAGATAAAGCCCGCCGCGGAGCGCAAGACCGATTTCAATCTCTACGAGGAAACTATGACAGCAGAGGAGGCTGTGGCCGAGGCCTCGCGCTGCCTCCACTGCGGCTGCGGCATAGGCTGCCAGATCTGCGAGGAGCTGTGTATGCGCCAGGCCTGGTCCGAGGAAGGAAACAGGGTGGTGCTTGACCAGGAAAAGTGTGTGGCCTGTGGCATGTGCGTCTTCCGCTGCCCGAACAGCAATATCGAGATGGTCCAGGGCGAGCTCTCCCCGGCCAATGTCAGCGACCAGCACTGAGGGGGCTTTGCAGAAAATCCGTAATGACCCGAAGAATATTGAAAGAAGGGGATCAGCATCTGGTTGATCCCCTTCTTATTTTGTGGTATTAATCCGGATAATTTATAAATGATGGGCGTTCAGAATCACAGATGACATGGATTGACACAGATATCACGGATACTTTACTAATCAATTTTGTATAGTTAGGACAAAGATTGAAAAAAAACCGTGAAATTAAATCTTTTATCTGTGTAATCCTTGATTCAAGACATGGCGCAGAAAAACAGCATGCAAAGCTCTGTATAATAGTTTTTGTAGGGGCGAGGCACGCCTCGCCCGTGCCTTTTCATAAATGTTTTCGTAGGGGCACGGTATGCCGTGCCCATTGATTTTAATAATTCATCCAGCGTAGGAGCGCGATTTATCGCGCCCAAATAAGGAAAATTATAGGATGAAAAAAATCGGAAAGACAGATAACTGGTCAATGTTTATTTGAAATAACCATACCGTGTAGGGGCGGTTCGCGAACCGCCCTAACAATTCTCTGTAATTAGCAATATACCGTAAAAATGATTGGAATTATTATAATTCATTTTGTTTTGTTTTCTTTATCAAATTCCCAGCGGGCAGGATTATTGGCAATATATTCCCTGATACGGTTTAATTCCTTCTCGTTCCGGATTACATGTTCATAAAATCCCCGCTGCCATAATTTAGCGCCTGGTGTGCCTTGTATTTTGTTGAACCATTTTGTTGAAATGGTCTTGAATGCACCAACAATGTGGCCGAGGGATTTGCGTTTTTCAATAAGGGCGGTTCGCGAACCGCCCCTACAATTATCTGTAATCACCAGAATACCGTGCAGATGATTGGGCATGATTATGAATTCATCCAATTTTAAATAAGGATATTGTTTTTCCAGCCATTGCCATGATGCAAAAACCTGCTGACCCAGATCAGTCAATACTGATTTAGAATTGGATATTTCGCTCAAAATACAATCGCGCTTTTGTGTGCAAATGGTCACCAGATATGCCCCTGGCCTGGTATAATCGTAATCGGGAAGGCGGGTTGAACGTCTATGGTATTCTTTATTCATAATTATAAAACTGGAATGAATGGGCTGGAATGTAGGGGCGGTTCGTGAACCGCCCCTGTCTTATTTTAAAATAACCATTTTTCTGATATTGCTGAAATCACCGGCCTTGATCCGGCAGAAGTAAACACCGGAAGAAACATTGACGACGTTATTATCCGTGCCATCCCACTGGATCTGGTAAGAGCCTTCGCTCCTCGATTCGTTGACCAGTGAGCGGACAAGCTGGCCGTGCGAAAGGCCTGCCGGCCATTCCCTATTTTACAGCCTTCATGGGAATTGGGCGGCAGCGATACGCTTTCTTCGGCCTTTGCTCGTACAGGCGGCCCCGGGAGGGCGGCCTTGCGGCCGCCAGGGGATTTTATTAAGGATTATAGTTAAGGTTTTGGGATTGGGAGATAGAAATAGATGGATAACAAATTTTTTAATTAATTATGAATGCCATCAAATTCAAAACTAAATCTTTAAAAATGACATTGAGTTCAATCTTTTATTTTTACTGGTAAAGCACAATCAAAAGTGGATATATCTAAAGGAGAGAAAGATTTTCCATCTATTTCTTCTATATTTACGTCAACTGTTCTTACAATATTTACATCGAGTGTTCCTAAGCTCTCCATTATCATTACAGGTATAGGACGATTGCTTTGTGCATATAATTCTTTTACTTCATACTTGGGCTTTATACAAAGATACAAAAGGCAAAAAGCAATAACTGTAAGTATAAACTTTGTATAATTATCAGAAAAGAAAAAGTTACGAAACATGTATCCTCCATTTTTAAAGTGGATTAAATTAAGTAAACCTTAAAAATTATATAATTATTCCAAATTATGCGTATTAGGTATTTAATTTTAAATTAGATTTTTAAGTGAATAACTCTTTAACTATATTTTTGAATTGTACTGAGATATTTTCTGGTTTTTGAAAGAACATAGCAGCATCATATTCTTTTCTAAAATGGTCTTTATGCCCTACTGCATCCTCAAGTCTATTAGGAACACTCACGTATTTATTACCATTCAATAAAGACAGAATATGCTGATTTATAGTGCTCTCAGGTTCACCATCAAGTTCATGAAAAAGAACAAAAGGAATTGAAAAAGCATTGAGTAATTTTTCATATTTAGGGAATTCTTGTTTTGATCCAGTAGATATAATTGTATAACCTATTTCTTCAGGAAATTCTCTAAAAAGTTCAAGTTTTCTACCGGTAGCAATAAGTGCAATCACATCCTCTTTTCCTTCAACAAGTACAACTTTTTTAGCAAAGAAAAGTTTATTTTGCTCAAGTCCAAAACTCGAAATGAATTGGAAAGTTTTGCGTTCATTCTCTTCATCTAATACACCAGTAGTGCATTGTTTTACCTTTGTTCCTATCATTACAGAATCTTTCCTTACAACACCAATAGATTCATATTTTGCAACATCTATAAAGGCGGGTGAATGTGTACTAAATATGATTTGATCAGACGAAGCAAAATCTCTTAAAAGGCTATAAATTAACCTTTGCATTTGAGGATGGATGTAAAGTTCTGGCTCTTCAATTCCCAAAATAATCCTGCGGTTATCTTTTCCATTTTCATCTTTAATATTTTCTGTGGTGTCAATAAGCTGTCCTCTTTGATTCAAAATAAGTGCTTGAATTAACCCAAAAACCACGCATCTTTGCATTCCATGGCCTTTTAAAAGTACTTCTGTAAATGTTCCATCATTGACTAAAATAGAAACTCCTCTAGAAAAAATATCTTTTATTGCCTCTATTTCCACATTAATTCTAATTCCACAAACAGAAGGCATAATATGCGAAATAATTTCTTTAAGTTTTGATTCAACTATTTTAAGTATTCCAAGACGTTCTTGTCCTTTTTCTCTTTCCTCACCCGTAAGAGGTTCATTTAAAAGAAATCTCATCTGTTTTATGCTTTCTTCTATTTGTAAATATCGGGGATCATATTTAATAATCCTATCGGCCAAATCACCCATAAGTAGACGGAAATTAGTCTGAGAAGCTCTCTTATCAATTTCGTCTGAGAAATCTGTTATTGCAGGTAAAATTCGGAAAATTGGAAGTTCTACTAGTAGTGCAGGTTGTATTCCCAAAGCCTGTGTTATGCCTAAAGTGGGTTCTTCAAATTCAATATCTTCTTTCTCTATCAATAATTTTTTAATACCAGTTTCATAGCTTGACTTATTCACATGGCCTGAATCATCCGTAACATAGTCAAGTAATCCATGCTCTTTAGCAATTTCATCCCATTTTGGTCTATTTGATCCTGTATGTTCTATAACACTCTCAACAGAAAGCCACCAATCCTTTGGTTTTGCTACATAACCATGATATTGGTTATTTATTTTTATCTTTCCAGTTTTTGGATCTTCTTGTTGAAGTTGAAGTTGTTTTTCAAGCACAAGTTTGTCACCTATAAGATAAGGCCTAAGTCTATTTTTCTCATATTTTGATAGCCCACCAAAAGATGCAGTAATAATTATTTTTTCCGCATTATTATAGAAATTTGCTTCATTTACACCGGCAGCTCCACTTGTCAAAAAAACTTGTATTGCTTTTAGAAGATTAGATTTCCCAGCATTGTTTTCACCCACTAAGGCTTGAAATGGCTCTATTCTTATTTCTTCAGAATCTACTATGGAGAGATAATTTTGTACTCTTAAGCCAATTAATCTCATAAGACCGCCTTTTTGTCTTTACAAGTGAATTAGTCTATAATTTATTTAATATAATAAAAATAAATATAAGTCAATAAAGATTGTTCGTATTTCGTTTGTATCAAAAATATTTTGCAAAATAAATTTTTCTCTTCTTAGTTTCCTTTTCAAACTTATTGCCTTTTCTCTCTTTTTTGCTTAGTGTTTTATAAAACGGGTGCAGGGGCGGTTCGCGAACCGCCCCTACTGGTAAAATTAATAATCCCACCAAATGGGGTCATCCAACCTATGGGCAAATTAAAAATTATCTATACCAGCCCAGGTATCGCCGGTTTGCTTCTTCTTGCGGCGTTATTTCCTTCAGCGGCTTTATCCCAGCGCCATCCGGTGCCCAAAGAACACCCTCGGCTTTTCGGTACCAGGCAAGAGCTCCAGGAACTGGCGAAAAATAAACCTGATCTATTTGTAATGGTGTCCGAGGTGGCTTTCGAGCAGGAGGGGGACGACCATCAGAAAATGATCTCCGAGGCCCTGGTCTCGGCAATAAGAGGTGACCTGGACTACGGCAGAATGGCTGTGGACCTGGCCATGCGCTATATCGAAGGCCCGGTACGGGTGGGCCATGTCACTTTCGGCGCGGACCTGGCCCGCTGCGCTATTGTCTATGACCTCTGCTACCCCTCGTGGACACCTGAGGAAAGGCAGAAGTTCATAGACTACATGAATAGAACCATTGACGCCAATTTGAATTCCGAGACAGCGGTGTTCCACAATGGCTGGTACAGCTACAAGAATTGGGGCATAGGCATTGCGGCTTATGCCACCTATTACGAAAATCCCCGCTCACCGGATATTCTCAAGGCCTTAGAGGAAGAGTACAAACAGCGGATAGTGCCGTCATTCATGCTGGCCGGGGATGGCGGCGGCTGGGCTGAGGGCTATTACGTGAATTACTGGACTTACGAGTGGGTGTTTTTCTGCGAGGTGGCCAGGCGCTGCGAGGGAGTGGATTATTTCGCCATGTCTCCGGAATTCCTGGGCCAGCGCGCTATAGCCAGTATGTTCGAGGCTTATCCCGGAATCCGCGAATACGGCTCGCGGCGGCCTGTGCCCATGGGAGACAGCGGCGGCAGGGTGTTCACCGGAGAGCGGGATGAGGTTCTGGCAGCGCGGCGGATTCTGGTGAACCGTTTCCGCGATGATCCCGGCCACCAGGTTGTCCATGCTTTCAACGAGACCACCCAGTCTAGCGCCATGGTGACCAATGCCTACAAGGATTTCCTCTGGCGTGATACCACTGTGGCTAAGGGCGACCTCAGAAATTTCAAGCTCTCCCATATCAGCAAAGGCCCGGGCTATGTCTATGCCCGAAGCTCCTGGGATGAGGACGCCACCTATTTCTTCTTCAAGTGCGGCGACAGGTTCACCTCGCACCAGCACCTGGATGTCGGGCATTTCGTTATTTACAAATATGAGGAGCTGGCCGGGGACGGCGGCCAGTTCTATTCCTTCGCCACGGATCACGAGGTTAACTACCTTCTGCGCACTATTGCCCACAACACAATCTTAGTTTATGATCCCAACGAAACCTGGCCGGCGATAAGGAAGGGCAGGGTGACAAGCAATGACGGCGGCCAGCTCCATAATTTCCCTCATCACAACGGCTCGGTTCTCGATGCCGCGGAGTGGGAAAAAGGCCGGGAGATTTACGATATCGCCGACATTTTAGCTTTCGAAGACAAGGGCGCTTGTCTCTATGTGGCGGGCGATTGCTCAAGGGCCTATTCACCGAAAAAGCTCGAATATTTCTACCGCCAGATTGTCTATCTCCGGCCCGGGACTTTCGTGATTTTCGACCGGGTGAAATCCAGGAATCCATCTTTCAAGAAAATCTGGCTTCTCCAGGCCATGAAAGAGCCAACCGGCGAAGCTGGGGATTTAAGGATAACGAACGGCAAGGGTCGGCTTTTTGTCCAGACAGTCCTGCCGCGAAAACCCCTGGTAAAGCTTGTCTCAGGCGATGATATTTACACTATCGGCGGCAGGAGCTACCCTCCTGACTATGATGTCGGCCCGGCGCCGGAATGCCGGATCGAGGTTTCGCCACCTGAACAGTCGGCTGTGGATTATTTTCTCCATGTACTTACTGTGGTAGATGCCTTCACTCCAACTGTTCCCCAGGCCGAATGCCGTGATACAGAGAGCGAGGTCGAGGTGACTATCGGGGAAATGAAACTTGTCTTTGAAAAAAATAAAGTCAGCGGATCAATCGAGATTAATGGGACATGGATGGCGTTCGCCGAAAAAATTATCGACAATTGACCAGGATTATTCATAAATAAAAGAAACAACCCCCTGTTTCCCCCTTTTCTAAGGGGGAATAAGTGCTGTTATCTCAAGCTCTTATAAAATTATCTCATTTGCTGAGAGCAAGTAAGAAAATTTTTATACTTAATTTAATGGCTGAGCAAAAAATACCCCCCTATCAAGGTAGGAATTCACAAAATTAGTTTTTTGGATTTCCAGGCAAATTTTGAAAATTCACCTTGAAGTGGATTAGTCCCAACCAACAATGTAAATATATATCTTAAATATTCTTTTTTTAATATGTTATAAATTATCTCTATCTGAGAAAAAGTTGATTTTGAATAGCCTTGCAGCTTGTATGCCATGATAAAGGAGCGTGTAGAAGACAAGTAATTTCCATTGGTGTTTTGCTAGATGTACAAAAGCAGGCATGCCTTTGCGCGGGCATCCCCGCGCGAGGCGCTCTCGGTGAAGCGGAGTAAGAGCGTTAAAGCCAGGATTAACCTTTGTTTCTTTCAGTTATGAAAGAAATGGTTTTGCTTCTTTTGCCACCAAAAGAAGTTTAAAAAACCTTTTGTAATGTATATGGTTTCATAGAATAAGTGCTTCCTAAGACAAGTCATTTTCAGCTCTTTTTTGTGACGATTTTCAGGTCAAATTGTCTTGAAATTTAAAATTTGGCTCCGTAAGTTATTATTTTGCACCATGTTCCAGAGTTCAGAAAATCAGTATTTCAGTGGTTTGCAAATTATTATATTTCAATAAGTTATAATTTTATGAAACCCTGTTAAAAGGGTGATACAGTGGGTCATAACCTTTCACAGGAGGTGTGAGACAATGTCCAGTCTGATGAAGAATTTTAAACGATTGGTACTTTGCTGCATGCTGGTTTTCTGCTGGATCTGCTCGGCGCAGGGCGCCGACTGCCTGGTTAAAAAACATCCGGTACCGCAGGAACACCCGCGCCTCTTAGGCTCTCTGGATCATCTGAAAGAGCTGGCCAGGGAGCGGCCCGAGGCTTATGCCCGCGTGGTTAATGTGGCCCGCAACATGGAAGCCGGCGAGCAGAATGTCCTGGACAGCCACGGCAAGATGATATCTCTGTCCCTTGTCTGTGCCATCGAGGGCGACAAGGACCTGGGCCGGAAAGCAGTGGAAATGGCTATGAAATATATCGAGGCACCGATCAGGGTGGGGCATGAGACTTTCGGCCACGACATGGCGAACTGCGCCATTGTCTATGACCTGTGCTGGGACTCCTGGACCCCCGAGGAACGAGCAAAGTTTTTTGACTACATGAACCGCACAGTGGATGCCAATGTCAATTCCGAGACCCATGTGTTCCACAACGCCTGGTACGGTTACAAGCACTGGGGTTATGGCCTGGCCTGCTATGCTACATATTACGAGAACCCCCGCGCCCCGGAAATCCTCGCTGTGACCGAGGATGATTACTGCAAGCGCGCGGCCCCGGCGCTCGAGCTTTCCGGCAGCGGCGGCGGTTTCGCCGAGGGCTACTATATCAATTACTGGTCGTACGAGTGGCTCTTTTTCTGCGAAGTGGCCAATTTCTGCGAAGGTGTGGATTATTACGCGGCAGCGCCGGATTTTTACAAGAACCGTGCCGTGGCCAGCATGTTCGAGGCTTATCCGGGGATTCGCGAGAACGGTTCCCGCAGGCCAATACCTATGGGCGACAGCGGCGGCCAGAAATTCCGCCCGGAAAGGGACAAGGCTCTCTCCGCGCGCAGGATACTGGTGAACCATTACCGTAACGATCCGGCGCATCAGGCAGTGCACGCTTTTAACGAGACCACGCCGGTTTCCGGAGTGCCGGGGAACGCTTACAAGGATTTCCTCTGGCGCGATATCACGGTAGCCAGGGGAGATCTCCAGCATTTCAAGCTCTCCCATTTCAGCCCGGCCGCCGGCTATGTCTATGCCCGCAGCTCCTGGGATGAGGATGCGACTTATCTCTATTTCAAGTGCGGCGACAGGTTTACCGCGCACCAGCACCTTGATAACGGGCATTTCCTGATCGCCAAGTACGAGGAGCTGGCCGGGGACGGCGGACAGTATTACTATTTCGGCGGAGACCACGATATCAACTATCTCCTGCGCACCATAGCCCACAGCTCGATTCTGGTCAAGGACCCGGAGGAGGTCTGGACCAATATCCGCGCCTGGAAAGGATCGATAGGCAATGACGGCGGTCAGACACACAGCTGGCCGCATCACAACGGCGCAGCCATGGATGTCGAGGACTGGCAGAAAAACCGTCAGCTCTTTGACATAGCCGACATGCTCGCTTTCGAAGACCGCGGGGATTATGTCTATGCAGCCGGAGACTGCTCGCGATCCTACTCGCCGAAAAAGCTCGACTATTTCACCCGCCAGATAGTATTTGTCCGGCCCGGCACGATCGTGATTTTCGACCGGGTAAAGTCGAAGAACGCGCAATTCAAGAAAACCTGGCTCATCCAGGCGGCGAAAATCCCCACGGGCCAGGCTCCGGACCTCGAAATTACCAACGGGCAGGGGAGGCTCTTTGTCCAGACAGTGCTGCCGCGCGAATCCCAGGTAAAGCTCTGTTCCGGGGATGAACTGTACAGTTATGACGGCAAGAGCTACCCGGCTGAGGATATACGCGGCCCGGCCCCGGAATGCAGGGTCGAAATCTCACCGCCCAAGCCTGAGGCCGTGGATTATTTCCTTAATGTCCTGACCGCCACAGACGCCTCGACTGCTGCAGTGCCCAAAGGTGCAGTGAAAGAAACGAATAAGGCTGTATCGCTGACTGTCGGCGGGATGAAAATTGAGTTCATCAAGGATCGGGTGAGTGGCTCTATCGAGATCAAGGGAAAACGTAATCCGCTGGCGGAAAAGATAGTAAACAATTGAATTAATATTTTTGCAAGATATTGAGAATGTTATCCTCGATATTTTCAAAAATGGTGCTTAAAAATTACCTGCAAATAATTTTTTCATCAGCTCGGGCGCGATTTATCGCGTACGAGCCTTAGGGCGCTTTAGCGGTCTTTATTTGTACAGAGGCTAAAAAATGTTAATCAAAGCGATAAAACAATCTATGACAATCTTGTTGACCTGTTGGGTCATGGCTTTCTGGTGCTCCCCAGCCCGGGGCCAAACAGACTCCACCAGGCACGCTGTACCCGTTGAGCATCCGCGCCTTTTAGGCACCAGGGAACACCTGCAAAAGCTTGCTATCGAACGCCCGTCTGCTTACACGCGCATGAAAAATGTCATCACCAACCCTGATGCCGGAGACCATGAAAAAATGATCTCCCTTTCCCTGGTCTGCGCTATCGAGCGGGACAGCGCATTGGGCAGGCAGGCAGTGGATTTGGCGATGAACTATATCAACGGGCCGATCAGGGTGGGGCATGAGACTTTCGGCCATGACCTGGCGCGCTGTGCCATAGTCTATGATCTGTGCTGGGAATACTGGACAGCAGAGGAACGGACCAAGTTTCATACTTACATGAACGCCACAGTGGATGCCAATGTCACCTCTGAGACATCGCCATTCCACAACGCCTGGTATGGCTATAAGCACTGGGGGATAGGCCTGGCCTGCTATGCGACATATTACGAAAACTCCCGGGCGCCGTCGATCCTGGCTGTGACCGAGGATGATTACCTTAAGCGGGCCGCTCCCTGCCTGGAGCTGGCCGGGGATGGCGGAGGATGGGCCGAGGGCTATTATGTGAACTACTGGAGCTACGAGTGGATGTTTTTCTGTGAAGTCGCCCGGATTTGTTCGGGAATCAATTATTACGCTCTGGCTCCCAAGTTTTTCAACAACCGCGCCGTGGCCAGCATGTTCGAGGCCTATCCCGGAATCCGCGATTACGGCTCAAGGCGGCCCATACCCATGGGCGACGGCGGGGGACGGGTGTTCGGCGGCGACAGGGACAAGGCCCTCTCCGCCCGCAGGATACTGGCGAGCTATTTCCGCACAGACCCGGCCATGCAGGCTGTTCACGCTTTCAACGAGACAACCCCGCGATCGAGTGTAGGTGTCTATGCCTATAAGGACTTCCTCTGGCGCGACACAACGGTAGTGAAAGGAGATCTCAAATCCTTCAAGCTGTCCCATTACAGCCCGGGTCCGGGGTATGTCTATGCGCGCAGCTCCTGGGATGAAGATGCCACCTATTTCTTTTTCAAGTGCGGCGACCGGTTCACCGCGCACCAGCATCTGGACAACGGGCATTTCCTTATCGCCAAGTACGAGGAGCTGGCCGGAGACGGGGGGCACTATGAAAATTTCGGTTCGATCCACGATGTCAATTATCACCTGCGCACCATTGCTCACAGCACCATACTAGTCATGGATCCGACAGAAACCTGGCCGGATATCCGCGCTAATACGGTCACCGCCAATGACGGAGGGCAGCACCACAACTGGCCGCATCACAACGGCGCAGTCGAGGATGCCGCCGCCTGGCAGGCCGGTAAAAACCTTTACGATATCGCCGACATGCTGGCTTACGATGACCAGGGAAGCTACCTCTATGTGGCCGGAGATTGCTCGCGCTCTTATTCATCAAACAAGCTCGACTTTTTCACCCGCCAGATAATTTTTATCCGGCCCAACACCTTTGTCATTTTCGACCGAGTGAAAGCCAGGATTTCCACATATCAAAAAACCTGGGTACTTCAGGCCATGAAAGCTCCCACCGGCACAGCGCCGAACCTGGTGATCGCCAATGGCGACGGTAAGCTGTTTTTACAAATTCTCCTCCCCCGCATGCCCTGGGTAAAACTCTTTTCCGGGGAGAATCTCTATACAATCGGCGGCAGGAATTATCCCCCGGAATGGGAGACAGGCCCGGCGCCGGAATGCCGCGTGGAAGTCTCTCCAGTATTCCCGGCAGCTACGGATTACTTCCTCAATGTATTGACCACGACCGATGCATCTACGTCCTCTGTATCTCAGGCGATTTTAGAGGATACGGGAAAAGAATTCAGAATCACTGTGGGTAAGGCCAAGGTCTCCTTTGCCAAGGATTCGGTCAGCTATAAGATCGATATCGCCCAATGCTCTATGCCCGGGGATGTCAACAGCGACGGGGTGGTGAATATCTTCGACCTGGTAAAAATCGTGCGCTTCGCTCTGGGTCTGGAGAATCCGACTGACCAGCAGAGTCTTTGTGCCGATGTGAATGAGGATGGGAAAATAAGCGTCTCGGATGTCGTGGCCTCTGTGAAAAAATGGTGAGGGCAAAATTGTTGTTTTTTTCTGCGATAAGGTCGGATTTGCGCCTGTTGATTACATCTTCTTAATTAAAAATCGGCTTTAATCACCCCTGATTTGGGAGCCAGGAAATCATGATAAAATTTGTCTGCTTATTGAAAAAAGCGGCTTTTTCCGGCATGCTTTCTTTATGCTCAATCGGCATCGCCCTGGCGGCTGAGAATATGTCAGAGCGCCCAGTTCCCAGGGAACATCCCCGGCTGCTCGGTTCTATAGAGCGGCTGAGGGAGCTGGCCAGGGAGCGTCCTGAGGCCTATAGCCGCATGGCGGATGTAGCGCGGAACAAGCCGGCTGACGACCATCAGAAAATGATCTCCATGGCCCTGGTCTCTGCTATCGAGGGCGATAACGAGCTGGGCAGGAAAGCCGTGGAGCTGGCTATGAAATATGTCAATAGTCCCATAAGGGTGGGACATGAAACTTTCGGCCATGACCTGGCGCGCTGCGCGATAGTTTATGATCTTTGCTTTCCCTGCTGGACAGAGGAAGAACGCCAGAAGTTCCACGAATACATGAACAAAACCGTGGACGCCAATATCAACTCTGAGACCCATGTGTTCCACAACGCCTGGTACGGGTACAAACATTGGGGATACGGCCTGGCCGGCTATGCAACTTATTATGAGAATCCCCGTGCGCCGGAGATCCTTGCCGTGACTGAGGAGGATTACCGCAAACGGGCTGCCCCGGCACTCGAGCTGGCCGGGAACGGAGGCGGGTGGGCTGAGGGCTATTACATAAATTACTGGTCTTACGAGTGGCTTTTTTTCTGTGAAGTGGCCCGTCTGTGTGAAGGCGCGGACTACTACAGTCTGGCCCCCAACTTCTATAAATACCGCGCCATAGCCAGCATGTTCGAGGCCTATCCCGGAATAGGCGACCATAACACGCGCCGGCCGATACCCATGGGCGACGGCGGGGGCAGGATTTACGGCGGAGACCGGGATAAGGCTCTCTCTGCCAGGCGCATCCTGGTGAATCTTTACCGCGAAGACCCGGCCCACCAGGTAGTAAATACTTTCAACGAAACTACCCCGGTCTCCGGCAGCGGAATTAACGCTTACAAGGATTTCCTCTGGCGCGACACTACAGTAGTCAAAGGAGACCTGAAAAAATACAAGCTTTCCCATTTCAGCCCCGGGGCCGGGTATGTCTATGCCCGCAGCTCGTGGGATGAGGATGCCACTTACTTCTTTTTCAAATGCGGCGACAGGTTCACCGCCCATCAGCACCTGGACAACGGGCACTTCCTGATTTACAAGTACCAGGAGTTGGCCGGGGACGGCGGCCATTATGACGGGTTCGGCACGAACCACGATGTCAACTACCACCTGCGCACTATCGCCCACAGCACGATTCTGGTCAAAGACCCGGACGAGACCTGGCCGGCGATACGCGCCTGGAAGGGCCCTATAGGCAATGACGGGGGCCAGAGGCATGACTGGCCTCATCATAACGGCGCCGCTATCGATCCCGAAGAATGGCAAAAAAACCGCAATCTTTACGATATTGCGGATATAACCGCTTTCGAAGACCGGGGCAGCTACCTTTACGTGGCCGGGGACTGCTCGCGATCCTATAGACCCAATAAAGTCGAGTATTTCACCCGGCAGATTGTTTTCATCCGCCCGAATACCTTTGTCATCTTCGATAGGGTGAAATCTACTGATCCCGGATTCCAGAAAACCTGGCTCCTCCAGGCAATGAAAACTCCCACCGGCGAAGCTCCTTATTTCAAGATAACCAATGGCAGGGGCCGGCTGATTGTCCAGACCCTCCTGCCGCGCAAGGCCCGGATAAATTTTTGTTCGGGGGATAAGCTTTACAGTTACGACAGGAAAAGCTATCCGCCTGAGCGCGATACAGGGCTTGCCCCGGAGTGCAGGATCGAGATCTCGCCCCAGAAAAACTCGGCAGCGGATTATTTTCTCAATGTCCTCACTGCCACGGAATCGGCCATGAACATAGTGCCTCAGGCCAAGGTCAGAGAATCGGGGTCAGAGATCCAGGTTAAAGTGGGCGAGATCAAAATTAATTTTATCAAGCAGCGGGATGGCGGGGTGATCGAGTATCCGGGGCAGCGTGCGACGCTGGCCAGGGAGATAGTGCCAGACTGACAGTTACCGAAGATTTTTTTTGTATGGATTAATTTTATCCGCAGTAAGAAGGGAAGAGGAGGGATTCGGCTATGGACAGGTTTGATTTTTCCCTCAAAAAAAAGGTTTTTATAGGTCTGGCATTTGTTTGCTGGACAGTTTTTTACCCGGCTGCGGCATTTTCAGCCAGGCACCCGGTTTCCAGGGAACATCCCCGGCTGCTGGGGACCAGGGAATATTTGCAGGAACTGGCCAGACAGCGGCCGGAGGCTTACTCGCGGGTGGTGGAGATGGTGACCCAGCGGGAAGGGGGCGACCATGAGCGGATGGTTTCCATGTCCCTGATGTATGTGATCGAAGGGGACGAAGAGATGGGCAAACAGGCCGTAAAGCTGGCCATGCGTTATGTCAATGATTCGATCAGGGTGGGACATGTCCGTTTCGGCGACGATCTGGCAAACACCGCTATTGTTTTCGACCTCTGCTACCCTTGTTGGAAACAGGAAGAAAGGGAAAAGTTTTACCGGTATTTCAGTGCCACTGTGGATTCGAACGTAACCTCCGAGACATCGCCATTCCACAATGCCTGGTACAGCTATAAGCACTGGGGATACGGCCTGGCGGCTTATGCCACTTATTACGAGAACGAGCGGTCGCCGAAAATACTGGCCCAGATGGAAGAAGAATACCGCAGCCGGGTTGTCCCGGCATTCAGGCTGGCCGGGGATGGCGGGGGCTGGGCTGAGGGACATTATGTGAACTACTGGACCTACGAGTGGATGTTTTTCTGCGATGTCGCTTTGCGCTGCGAAGGAGTGGATTATTTCGCCATATCCCCGGAATTCATGGGCCAGCGTGCCGTAGCCAGTATGTTTGAGGCTTACCCCTGGAGGGGCGAACATAATTCGCGCCAGGCGATTCCCATGGGCGATGGCTGTGGTAGGATTCCAGGTAACGACCGAGATAAGGCTCTTTCCGCAAGGCGCATCCTGGTGAACCGCTTCCGCGATGACCCGGTGCACCAGGTGGTGCACGCTTTCAACGAGACTACGCCGGTTTCGTGCATGGTGGTCAATGCTTACAAGGACTTTCTCTGGCGCGACCCCACGGTTAAAAAGGGCAATCTCAGGAATTTCAAGCTTTCCCGTATAAGCAAAGGCCCAGGGTATGTTTACGCGCGCAGCTCGTGGGATGATGACGCCACCTATTTCTTTTTCAAGTGCGGCGACAGGTTCACCGCCCACCAGCACCTGGACAACGGTCATTTCCTTATCGCCAAATACGGTGAGCTTGCGGCTGACGGCGGGCAGTACGATGCCTGGAATTCGGAACACGAAGTGAATTACCTGGTGCGTTCCATTGCCCATAACACGATCCTGGTCAAGGATCTCGCCGAGACCTGGCCGGCAATCCGCCTGGGAAAGGTCACCGGCAACGACGGAGGGCAGCACCACGACTGGCCGCACCATAACGGAGCGGTGGAGGATGCCGCAGCCTGGGAAAAAGACCGCAGGCTTTACGATATCGCCGATATGCTGGCTTTTGAAGACCGGGGCCGGTACCTCTATGTGGCCGGTGACTGCTCGCGGTCATATCGCCCCGCTAAGCTAGAATACTTTACCCGCCAGATTGTCTACCTCCGGCCGAATACTTTCGTGATTTTCGACAGGGTCAAAGCTACACAACCTGATTTTGAGAAAACCTGGGTTCTCCAGGCCATGAAACCTCCTGTGGGCCGGGCACCTGACATGGTGATCACCAACGGCAGGGGAAGGCTCTTTGTCCAGACACTTCTTCCCCGAGACCACAGGGTAAAAATAAACTCCGGAGCGGATAATTACAGCTATGATGGGAAAAATTACCCGCCTGGCCGCAAGTTCGGCGAGGACCCGGAGTGCCGGGTCGAGATATCGCCATCCAAATCTCAAGCAGTGGATTATTTCCTCAATGTCCTGACCGCAGCGGATTCGGCCACAGGATCGGTGCCCCAGGCAGCGGCAGAGGAAACAGACAGGGAGGTAAAAGTAACTATCGGCGCAACAAAACTGGTATTTACCAAGGATCAGGTGGGAGGAGAGATAGGGATAGAAGGCAGCAGATTGATATTCGCCAGAGAAATAGTCAGCCAGTGAGATTTGGTTTACCGGAGGAAAAGCGGAAGCAGCGGGCCGGCAGCCTTTTTGCGGGAACACCTGGGGTGAGTATTCCCGCTCGTTTTGCCTAGGGCAAAAAGGATGCCGGCCCGCCGCTTTTTAAGCAAAGAGGATCGGCTTTTCTGATGTCAATAAATGCTCAGAGTTCGAGCTTTCCGGTCTGGTGCGCCTCGATATATTTCATGCAGTATTCGTCAAGCCCGAGCAAGGCCTTGGCGGTGGTAATATTGGCCATCAATCTTTTATCCGTGGGATCGAGGATCGCGGAATCGAGGCCGCTGCCCATGGCCAGCACTAGGAAAATCTGGTTCAGTTGGAAGCGGAAGGGGAGCCCGTAAGAGACATTGCTCAGGCCGATTATGGTATGCACGCCGGGAAAATCGCTCATAATCCTGTTTATCGCAGCCAGGACTATCTTGCCGTAGGTATGGTCAGTGGCTATGGGGTGAACCAGCGGGTCGAGATAAATATTTTCGAGGGGGACACCCTGTCCGGTGAGTTTTTCCACAAGTCTTGCGGCGAGGAGCAGCTTTTTATCGAGCTGGGTGGGCATGCCTTCGTCATCGGCGCACATAGCGATCACATCGGTACTGTAGTCGCGGACCAGGGGCATCAGGGCATCGTACCGTCTGGTTTCCAGGGAGATCGAATTGATCAGGGCTTTGCCGTTATGCAGTTTGAGAGCCGGCTCGATCGCCGCCGGGTTGGGACTGTCCAGGCTCAGGCGGCAGCTGTATTTGTTCTGGATGGTTTTGACCAGCCAGGAGAGAAGCTCCGGTTCGCGCTCAGGGCCGAAAGTCCCGGCGTTGACATCAATATAGTCCGCGCCGGAATCGATCTGAATTCCAGCCTCGTTGAGGATAAAGTCCGCATCCTTGGCCTCTATGGCCGGGGCTATTCTTTTGCGGCTGGAATTTATCCTTTCGCCGATAATAAGCATCTGCTTCCTCCGCTCGCTAATATTTATTTCGAGTGATAATCAAAATTAAAATATAATAATTATAATATATAAATTAATATAAACAATTATTAGCGAACCGGGCGCTCGGGTTCAGGGAAAAACATTGATTCCGTGAATTCCTCCTGCCAGTGAGGATTGGTGGCTAGCTCCACGAACTCCATGCGCGAGGCGATTTCAATAGCCTTTTCCATTTCTTCGGCTGAAATCAGCGCATCTCTGGCCCCAAGACCAGCCGCATTGCCTATACTCCTGATACGATCAAGATTTACCCCGCGAATGATTCCGGCAGCGACAGCACAAGAAGGATCTAAATAATGGCCGAATGCCCCGGTCATAAGCACCGTTTCAATGTCTTCCGCAGAAAAACCGGCTAATTTCAAGAGTACCTTTATGCCAGAGGATATAGCCCCGACTGCAAGCTGAAGCTCGCGGATATCACGCTGGGTCAGGATAACAGGTACAGCCTCATCGCTGCCCTCGCTGACCATGAAAGAGTATTGGCCGAATTCCCCGGGCTTTATCCTCCGGGATAATATCAGGGCTGTATTTCCGGCAAGTTCCTCCGGGGGAAGAATTCTCCCGCTCCTGTCTATTACACCCCAGCGTAACAGCTCGGCGGCAATCTCGACCAGTCCGGAACCGCAGATACCCCGTGGCCTGACGTCTTCGCCGATTACGTGCAGCTCGACTTCACCCTTTATATTGATCCTGAACCTATCCACGGCCCCTGTCTCCGCCCTCATCCCCATCTGGATCCTGGCCCCTTCGAAAGCAGGCCCGGCAGCGGTCGAGCAGCAGAGCATCCGCCCGCCTTGGGCCAGCACTATCTCGCCGTTAGTGCCCAGGTCTATGGCCAGGGTGAGTTTCCGGGCCTGGTCAAGCCGTGCCGCCAGTGCCACGGCCACAGTGTCAGCCCCGACATGGCCGGCTACAGTGGGCAAAAAGACCCCGGAAGCGAAAGGCGAGGAGGGAAGTCCGAGTTCGCCAGGGGAAAACCGCACCGCGCTGTTCACTAAAGGAAGATATGGTGAACGGCCCAGAGGGGAGGGGTCAATTCCCAGGAAAAGATGCTGCATGGTTGTATTGCCCACAAGCACCCAGCGATATATCAGCTCCGGTGAGGCTGATACCCTCAGGCAAGCTTCTTCGGCCAGCCCCTTGAGGTCCCGGCGTACAGTCCGGGAAAGGATGGACAAGCCTTCCGGGTTTTCCAGAGAGAAGCCGATTCTGCTCATTACATCAGCCCCGTAAGAAGACTGGCTGTTGGTCATAGCACTTGCGGCAAGCATTCTCCCGCTCTCCAGGTCGCAGAGGTAGAGGGCGATTGTAGTAGTGCCGATATCTACCGCCGCTCCTAAAATTCTGTCTGAGGTATCGCCTGGTTCGACCCCGATCAGCCGGTCCTCTTCAGCAATCAGGGTAACCGGATACTGGCCGCTGCCTAATAGTCCGGAAAACCTGGAGATAATTTCCAGGGGAAGAACAGGCGGCCTTCCTGGAGGCAAGACCTCGAGAAGGGCTTTTTCCAGATGGATATTGAGTTCCCGGAGAGAACTCCGGGGCGGGGTAAAGAGTATTTTTCTCGGGGCACCCTGGGGCTTGATTTCCGAACTTTCCAGCTCGAGAATGCTGAGTTTGGCGCTGGGTATTTCCTCGGCACGGGGAAGCCGCACGGTCAGATCACGGTCTACCTTATGGCGGCAGGCGAGGCGGAAGCCTTCCTTGAGCTGTTCCCTGGACAGGTAACAGCGGTCTTCATCCAGAAGCGGCGGATCTTTCGGCTCGACTATCCGGACTGCGCAGCCACCGCAAAGACCCCTGCCTCCGCAATGGGCATCGACAGCCAGTTTGCATTCCCGCGCCGCTTGCAGCAGAGTCTTGCTGCAAGGTACAGAGATCTTGCTGTTTGCGGGTAAAAAAATAACCGTAAAATTCCGCATGCCATTATGACCGTGAAAAGTGCTTGAAAAGCCAGGCCGGTTTAAAAAAATTCCCGGGCTCTATTGAAAAAAACCAGCCCGGGAAAAATTTCCTTCCCCTATTCTCGGAAATTGGTCCAAACACCATGCAGGCTGGCGTTTAATGGATGATAAAAATATCATCCAGCCGGCACAGATAACACAAATGAAGGAAGAGTCAGCATCCGGCAAGCTGCGCTTAGAAAGCAGCCATATCGCTTATCACAGCGGATATACATGCCGGGATCATCCGGAGTGATAAAAGGAAAGCTCCAGGGAACATCCCGTCTTTTTCCCGGAAGATATACTCAGGCTGCACAGCCCAGTAAAAGTTTGGCCCGTTCGACAGCGCTGCTACCATCCGGAGCATAACCGTCAGCCCCGATTTCATCGGCGAACTTCTGGGTAATCGGCGCGCCGCCGACCATGGTCTTAACTTTCCCGGAGAGATCCGAGCTTTTCAGGACCTTGATTACATCCTTCATGGACATCATGGTCGTAGTCAGCAGGGCGGACATGAGGATAAGGTCTGCCTTTTTATCTTTCGCGATCTGGACGAATTTTTCGGCTGAGACATCTGTCCCCAGGTCGACCACCTCGAAGCCTGCGCCCTCCATCATCATCACTACCAGATTCTTGCCGATGTCGTGAAGGTCCCCTTTTACCGTGCCGGCCACAGCCACGGCCTTGGCTTTATAATCTCCCTCGAGGAGCTTGGGCTTGATTACTTCCATGCCCTGTTTCATTGCCCGTGCAGCGATCAGCACATTGGGGATATAGTACTCTCCGCATTTCCATTTTTCGGAAACGGTATCCATCCCTTTGACCAGGCCTTCATTAAGAATTTCCAGGGCCGAGATACCCTCTCCCAGGGCTTTCCGGGTAAGCTCCACTATTTTGGGGGCGTTTCCGACTACCAGGGTATTACGGATTTCTTCGATCAACGACATGGTCTACCTCCGGACATTAGGTCTGGGTAAGCTTTTGGATAGTAATAAAGAATTTATGAATTAACAGTTTTGATAAAACCGGATTGAAAAAATCAGTTTGCATGTCTACAAGCGAATAGAAAGGTCTGATGAAGATTTATTCAGTCCTTATTGAAAAAAGATAATAATAAAGCCGGGTGGAAAAATCCATAAAATTTTAAGTTGTTTTTTCTATCGTTTTTTGGCTGGGGCCGGCTAAAAACCCAAAGCCGAGGCCAACTCCTTGAAGCGCTCGAAGTCCAGTGACTGCTGGCCGTCCGAGAGGGCTCTGGTAGGATTGGGATGAACCTCCACCATTACCCCATGCGCGCCGGCTGCTTTGGAAGCCAGGCTGAGCGGCTTGACCAGCGAGGCCCTTCCCGTGCCGTGGCTCGGATCTACGATTATCGGCAGGTGGCTGAGCTCGCGGACCAGGGCCACAGTATTCAGATCGAGCGTGTTGCGCGTGGCGGTCTCGAAAGTCCTGATCCCCCGTTCGCAGAGCACCACCTGGCTGTTTCCGGCATCGAGGATATATTCCGCGGCTAGAAGAAATTCCTCCATCCTGGCGCTCATCCCCCGTTTGAGAAGAATGGGCAGGCCTGTCCGGGCGGCTTCCACGAGGAGGTCGAAGTTCTGCATATTCCGGGTGCCGATCTGGAGCATATCCGCGCACGAGGCGACCAGCTCCAGGTTTTTCACGTGCAGCACCTCGGTCACTACCGGCAAGCCGACATTTTTCCTTATTTCGTTCAGAATAGCCACGCCCAGGGCACCAAGGCCCTGGAAGTCATAAGGCGCTGTCCGGGGTTTGAAAATCCCGCCGCGAAAGACAGCCGCCCCGCGTTTTTTTACCTCGCAGGCGCAGGCGATAGCCTGCTCGTCGCTTTCGATACTGCACGGCCCGGCGATCAGCACGAAGCTCGAGTGCCCGCCGATCGGCACGTCCCCGACCCGGACTACTGAATCCTCGGGCTTCCATTCCCGGCTTACCAGCTTATAGGGTTTGGAGACATGTATTATCTCCCTGACCCCGGGCATGAGCATAACCTGATCCGCATCCACATAGCCCACGTTGCCCATGACTCCTATTGCCGTGCGGATCGAGCCAGGCAGCACCTGTGCCCTTAATCCCATACTGCGGATAAGCTCGGCCACGGCCTCGATCTGATCCGCAGCAGCCGATTTGTCCATGACAATAAGCATCGGTGGATATTTCCCTTATTTATTTTGTAAGCAGAGGAGGTTCGCGAACCGCCCCTACAGAGAGAATTCATTATTTCTTATCTTTTTTCAGAATACCAGGCCTGGTCAGGGACTGCGGATCAAGGGCCCGCTCAAGCTCTTCGGGGCTGAGTATCTTCCGTTCAAGGATAATCTCTTTCAGTGACCGGCCGGTCCTCATTGACTCCTTGACTACTTCCGCGGTATTGAGATAACCGAGCACGGGGTTCAACACAGTGGCCGTGCCCAGGCTTTTTTCGAAATATTCCCGACAGCGCTTGACATTGGCCTCGATACCGGAGACGCATTTGTCGGCGAGAGTGCGGGCGGCATTAGTCAATAATTTGGCGGATTCCAGGAGATTGTAAGCGATGACCGGCATCATCACATTGAGCTGGAGCTGTCCGGCCTGGGCAGCCAGGGTGACACAGGTATCGTGTCCGATTACCTGGAAGGCGACCATGGCGGTCATCTCCGGGATCACCGGGTTAACTTTGCCGGGCATGATCGAGCTTCCCGGCTGGAGGGCGGGAAGGCCGATTTCGTTGAGGCCGCTGGTAGGCCCGCTGGCCAGCAGGCGCAAGTCGTTGGCGATCCTCAACATTTCCACCGCTGTCAGTTTCAGGCGCGAGGAAATATCCACGAATACATCCATGCTGGCCATGGCGGCAAAAAGGTTACTGTCCGCCGAAAGATCGAAACCGGTCAGCTCGCGCAAGGTACCCACAATCCGTCCCTGGTATTCAGGATGGGTGTTCAGGCCTGTGCCCGCTGCCGAGCCGCCCAGGCCCAGGATTCCCGCCCGGTTAAAGTGGACCCGTAAATCCCGGGAGCACTTGGTCATCGTGTGCGCATACCCGCCGAACTCCTGGCCCAGAGTGATCGGGACCGCATCCTGGAGATGAGTGCGACCGGTGGTGATAATCTCCCGGAAAGCTTCCGCCCGGTCGGAGAAAGCCTTGGCCAGGACGGAAACCGCCTCGACCAGGGCACCGGAGACTTTGAGGCAGGCCAGGCGGATTGCGCTCGGCACGACATCGTTGGTCGACTGGGCCATGTTCACATGATCATTGGGGCTGACCATTTTATATGCGCCGGGCCTGCCGCCCAGGGATTCCTCGGCCAGGTTGGCGATCACCTCGTTGACATTCATGTTAAAGCTCGTGCCGGCCCCGGCCTGGTAAATATCCACCACGAAATTGTCGGCAAGCTCCCCGGCGATCACCCTGTCCGCCGCAGCGCAGATCGCCCCGGCTATACTCTCCTCCAGAAGGCCTAATTCCCGGTGCACCATGGCCGCTGCCTTCTTTATCGTGGCCGCAGCCCAGGTCATTTCCGGGGGCAGGGGCCTGCCCGAGACGGAAAAATTTTCCACAGCCCGCTGAGTCTGTGCCCCCCAGTATCGGTTCGCCGGGACTTTAACTTCGCCCAGAGAATCCTTTTCTATACGGTAGTCCATTTTTACCCCTCAGGCCTGTTGTTTGGTGTAGGGAAGCAGACCGCCGGCAACGAGCACTCCCTTTTCGTAACCAGTCAGGCTGACTGTTCCCCGGAAGCTTTTCCCTTTTGTACGGTTGGTTACGGTCAGAATACCCTCCCCGGAGGCAATAGCCCGGTGAATATCCTCGATCACCAGCTCGTCTTGTTTCTCTATCGAATCGTAATCAGCAGGATCGGCGAAAACTGCGGGCAGGATTCCGAAATTGATCAGATTGCTGCGGTGGATACGGGCGAAGCTTTTGACAATCACCGCCTTGATCCCCAGGAACATGGGGGCTATGGCCGCATGCTCGCGCGATGAGCCCTGGCCGTAGTTGTTGCCCCCGATAATTATCCCGCAGTCTGTCTCCTTTGCCCGCCGCGGGAAGTCGGGGTCGAGGCCGACAAAGACGAATTCGCTGATTTTGGGGATATTTGAGCGCAGCGGCAGCACTTTCGGGCCGGCGGGCATGATGTCATCGGTGGTGATATTGTCCCCGGTGACCAGGAGCACTTTGCCGGAAATTTTATCGGCCAGGGGCTGGTTCATAGGGCAGGGCTTGATATTGGGCCCGCGCAGTATCTCCACTTTTTCTCCCTGCGGTGCTGGAGGGATAATCATCCCGTCGTCGATAATGAAGCGGCGCGGAATATCGAAAACCGGCGGCTGGCCATGGGCGGAGACATCGGGCAGGATGCCGTCCAGGGCGGCCAGCGCGCATACCTCGGGACTGGCCAGGATCACCCCGGCATCCTTGCTCCCGCAACGTCCCTTGAAATTGCGGTTGAATGAGCGCACTGACAAGGTGCCGGTAGCTGGAACCAGGCCCATGCCGATACACGGCCCGCAGGCGGACTCGAGGATTCGCGCCCCGCTGGCTATCAGATCCCTGAGACCTCCGCTGGCGGCGATCATTTCATAGACCTGCCGGCTTCCGGGAGTGACCGCCAGGCTTACCTGGGGATGGACTTTCTTTCCCCTGAGTATTGCTGCAGCGATCATCAGGTCATGATAAGAGCTGTTGGTGCAGCTGCCGATACAGACCTGCTGGATAGGTGTTCCGGCCACCTCGGAGAGCGGAACCACTGCATCCGGAGAATGGGGCATGGACACCCGGGGAGTCAATGAGGAAAGATCGATCTCAATTTCTTCATCGTAAGCGGCATCTTTATCGGGCAGTATTTCACTCCAGCTTTCACCGCGGCCCTGAGCCTCGAGATATTCCCTGGTTCTCCGGTCGCTGGGAAAAATGCTTGTCGTGGCGCCGAATTCCGCGCCCATGTTGGTAATTGTGCCCCGCTGGGTTACATCGAGGTTTTCCATCCCCGGGCCGTGATAAGCCATGATTTTTCCCATGCCTCCTTTGACCGTGAGCCGGCGCAGGAGTTCGAGAATTATGTCTTTGGCTGTAGCCCAGCCGGTAAGTTTTCCTGAAAGGAGCACTCCCACGATCTTGGGACAGGTGAGATGGAATGGGCCGCCGGCCATGGACACAGCGATATCCAGGCCACCTGCGCCGATAGCGATCATGCCCGCGCCGCCGCAAGTGGGAGTGTGGCTGTCCGAGCCGAGCAGCACCTGGCCCGGAACGCTGAACCGTTCCAGATGCACCTGGTGGCAGATCCCGTTGCCAGGACGGCTATAATAGACGCCGATGCTGCGGGCCACGCTCTGCAGATAACGATGGTCATCGGCGTTCTCGAATCCTGTCTGGAGCATGTTGTGATCAACATAACTCACCGAGAATTTGGTCTTGACCCGCGGTATACCCATAGCCTCGAACTGAAGATAAGCCATGGTTCCCGTGGCATCCTGAGTGAGGGTCTGGTCTACTTGCAAGGCTATCTCTGTGCCTGGAACAAGCCGTCCCTCGACCAGATGAGCGGACATTATTTTATGCGCGACATTCATGCCCATTTATCAACCCCCGGGATAAAGTAACCGGTGATAATAATTTTCAGTGCCTCCGGCTGAACGACAGCAGGAATTTAATCAGAGAGAATTCCTCGAAGCTCTGCTTCGGGGTAATCCGCCCCAGGCAAGCAGGGGCGACCGGCAGGTCGCCCGTGGGGTGGGGCTTAGAATGATCAAATTAAACCTTATGACACCTCGCGGCTCTGCCTCGGGGTGGTTTATTAATCCCTTCGGCAGAGCTTTAAAGTAATATAATTGAACTTGAAAGAAAACGCAAAAAGGCCCCTGGCAAACTTTAATCGGCATGAATGGTTAAGGGAAGGATTAATGTCGTGCGGTACGGATTTTGCAATTTCGAGGGGGAAATGACTTTAACTAGGAAAGAATGGTCTTTATGATACAAGAATTTAAAAAAAAGAGAGCTGTTTACACCTTGCGCCTGACCCTTTTTTTCTTTCTGCTTTTCTTCTCCTGCCATAATTCCGTGCTGGCGCAGGCCCCAGCGCCGTCTGCTCCGGCAGCCAGAGCGGCTCAGGCGGCTCCACCTGCCGGCGGTCCTGCGGGGACTGTTTTCCCGAGTTTAAATATCGGGGTCGGCACATCCCAGAGGCCCGAGGATCTCTCTATCACACTCCAGATCCTCTTTCTGATGACTATTCTGGCCCTTGCGCCGTCGATACTGATCATGATGACCTGTTTTACGAGAATTGTGGTGGTTTTCCATTTCCTGCGCCAGGCGCTCGGCACGCAGGGCATGCCGCCGAACCAGCTGCTTATCGGGCTGGCCCTGTTCCTTACTTTCTATATCATGAGCCCGGTCTGGAAAGAAATCAATGACAATGCACTCCAGCCTTATCTCCGGCACGACATCACCCAGGCCGTGGCTTTCGACCGGGGCCTGGCACCGATCCGCACCTTCATGTTCCGCCAGGTCAGGGAAAAGGATTTGTCCCTCTTTGTTTTCATGGCCAAGATGGAAAAACCGGCTACAGCCCAGGATATTCCTACGCTGGTACTCGTTCCGGCATTCATTATCAGCGAACTGAGGATTGCTTTCCAGATCGGGTTCCTGCTCTATCTGCCGTTCATTATGATCGATATGATCGTTTCCAGTGTGCTTCTTTCCATGGGCATGCTGATGCTGCCGCCGATTGTCATCTCGTTGCCTTTCAAAGTGCTTCTTTTCGTGATGGTCGACGGCTGGTACCTTCTGGTCAGTTCTTTGATGCGCAGCTTTCATTAGAGGGGGTCCTTTGTCCCAACAATTCATTATCCATCTAGGTCGGGAGGTGTTTTTCGTCGCCCTCCTGGTCGCTGCTCCCATGCTTCTGGCCGGGCTTATTGTCGGAGTCGTAATCAGTATCATCCAGACAGCGACATCGATCCAGGAACAGACACTTACTTTTATCCCCAAAATATTAGCCGTGGTGGTAGCCCTGATTCTCTGTCTGCCCTGGATGATTAATACACTGCTCGATTTTACGATAAACCTGATCAGCAATATCCCGAGCTATATCCAATAAGCTAGCCGGTATTATTTGCCGGTAAAAAAGTCCGGGGGCTTTTCCTTTAGTAGATAAGGAAATAAAGGATTTTTCCGCTTTATATTGTTTAAGGCTCGGCAATCATTTCCTTTGCCGTAGGGAATCTCTTTCCCGGACTCAACCACTACCAGCGAACAGAATATGCCGCCCATTACGGAAATCGCCCTGCGCCAGATAGAAATCTATTCGATAATCTTCATCCGCGTTTCGGGTATATTGTTCATGATGCCGTTCTTCGGCTCGGAGAACGTGCCGCAGTTGGTGAGGATAGGACTGGCCCTGGTCATCACTTTTGTCATTTTGCCCACACTCGAGCTCGGCGGGATAATCCTTCCCGGGGACCTGGTCAGTTATGTGGTAATGCTGGCCAAGGAGCTTCTGGTAGGCTGCATGCTCGGTTATGTATCTTCTATAATTTTCCATGGAATACAATTTGCGGGAGACCTGGTAGGTTTCCAGATGGGCCTGCGTATCGGAAATATCATTGATCCGCTCAGTGAGGAACAGGTCAGTATTATCGGCTCGCTGCAGAATATGCTGGCTGTGCTCATTTATCTAAGCATGTTCTGGGATCACTTCCTTTTCCAGGCCATGGCCGCAAGCTTCAGGGTGATCCCTGTAGCCGGCGTGGCCTTTAAGGGGCAAATCGCTGCAGAGCTGATAAGGATGAGCGGAGAAGTATTTGTCATTTCGTTGAAAATGGGAGCGCCGCTTCTGGCAGCCCTTTTCCTGGCGGATGTGGCCATGGGCTTTATCTCCCGGACCGCACCGCAGATAAATATTTTTATTATCGGTTTTCCGGTTAAAATCGCCATGGGTTTGCTGCTTCTGGGGATCAGCCTCCCCTTTTTCTCTTATGTGTTTTCCAAGCTCGTTGCCGTCATGGAAAACGACATCATGATCGTGCTCAAACTTCTTTAAAGGACGACTCTGGCCGTGGCTGACGATGCCTTTCAGCAGGAAGAGAAGACAGAGGAACCTACACAAAAACGCCTGGAGGACGCCAGACTGGAAGGCAACGTCCCCAGGTCGGTGGAGCTTTCCAGTACGATGATCCTCCTGACCGGTGTGCTCGGAATTTACTTTCTGGGTTCGATGATGTGGCGCCGGATGGAAGAGGTCGGTTATTTCTTCTTCAACAACGCAGTGGATCTGGAAATCAACTTGGAAAGCGTGACCGAGTTTACCAAGGCCGCAGTTTATTTCCTTATCCAGGTAACCGGTCCTCTTTTCCTGCTGCTCATAGTAGTGGGTGTTATTTCCGGTATCGCCCAGTCCGGGCCTAATTTTACACTTAAGCCTCTCCAGCCCAAAGCGAGCAAGCTTAATCCGCTCAAAGGGCTGAAACGGACTTTCGCCTCTTCCCGGGCGCTGGTCGAGCTTTTGAAAAGCCTGCTCAAAGTAGTTATAGTGACCGGCCTTTCCGCCTGGACCATTAACGGCATGTTCGCCGATTACATCCTCCTTCTGGATCAGGAAGTCGGCCAGTTTTTCCTTTATCTGATGAAACAGATTTTTCTTCTGAGCTTGCGCATTGCCTTGGTGCTTATGATCATAGCCATTCTGGATTACCTGTGGCAGCGCTACCAGCATATCAAGAACCTGCGGATGAGCCGCCAGGAAGTCAAAGATGAGCGCAAGCAACAGGAAGGCGACCCGGTGATCAAAAGCCGCATCCGGGCGATCCAGATGGAGATGGCCAGGCGGAGGATGATGCAGGCGGTCAAAGAGGCGGATGTTGTAGTCACCAACCCGACCAGCCTGGCTGTGGCCCTGAAATATAGCCAGGAGGAAATGAATGCTCCGGTGGTGATAGCCAAGGGGGCGAGGCTGGTGGCGGAGAAAATCAAGGAGATCGCCCGGGCCAATGATATCCCCATCGTGGAAAACAAACCTCTGGCCCAGATTTTGTATAAGACTGTTGAGTTGGGGATGGAAATACCAGCTCAGCTTTATCGAGCGGTGGCCGAAGTCCTGGCTTATGTCTATCGCCTGAAAAAGAAAAGGATTGTCGCCTGATCAGTAGCGAGATAAGGGTATCTGACTGATTTGTTTTCAAAAATCAAGAGGAGTCTGGAGAAAATCAGCGGACTGAAAACGGAAAGGGGAGAGTCTTGAATTTCAGCAAGTACAGCGATGTAATGCTGGCCCTGGGGCTGGTGACTATCCTGGTGGTGATGATTATCCCCGTGCCTCCGGTGCTCCTGGATCTGATGCTGACCCTGGATATTTCACTCAGCCTGCTCATTCTGGTTGTAGTGCTGTACAGTACCGAACCCCTCCAGCTCTCTGTGTTCCCCGGCCTGCTTCTCATGGTCACCCTGTTCAGGCTCTCGCTCAACGTGGCCTCCACCCGCCTGATTCTGGCAAATGCCTATGCCGGGAGAGTGATCCAGGCGTTCGGAACTTTCGTGGTCGGCGGCAACTACGTTGTCGGGATCATTATCTTTGCCATACTGGTAATTATCAACTTTGTGGTTCTGACCAAGGGCGCCAGCCGTATAGCCGAGGTCGCCGCGCGCTTCACCCTGGACAAAATGCCGGGCAAGCAGATGGCTATCGATGCCGACCTGAACAACGGACTGATCGATGAGCGGGAGGCCAGGGCGCGGCGGGAGAAGATCGACCGCGAGGCCGAGTTTTACGGGGCCATGGATGGTGCGGCCAAGTTTGTCCGGGGCGATGCCATCGCCGCCCTGCTGATCACTTTTATCAATGTCATCGGTGGCTTTGTAATCGGAGTGGCCCAGAAGGGGATGCCTTTCAGCGACGCGATCAAGACTTACACCCTGCTCACTATCGGCGATGGACTGGTAAGCCAGGTTCCGGCGCTGGTGGTCTCTACTGCGGCAGGCGTGATTATCACCCGGGCCTCGAGCGAAAGCCACCTCGGCTTCGACATTCAGCACCAGCTCCTGGCTAAGCCGCGTGCCCTTTACATCACCTCTTTCGTGCTTCTGTTTTTCGGCCTTACGCCGGGACTGCCCACCATGCCGTTTGTTGTTCTCTCCCTGATTGTGGGCCTGCTTGCTCTCGGGTCCAGAAGACAGATAGCCGCAGCCCTGGCTGTCGAGGAAAAAGCCAGGGAGGAAGCTCCGCCGAAAAAGGACCTGACCGCACAGATCGAGGAATACCTCCAGGTCGATCCTCTGGAACTGGAAATCGGTTATGGCCTGATCCCTCTGGTGGATGTCGAGCAGGGCGGCGACCTGCTGGGGAGGATTACGGAGATCCGCAAACAGTGCGCCCTGGAAATAGGTATTATTATCCCGCCCATTCGCATCCGGGACAATATCCAGCTCAAAAACAGCGAATACCTGATCAAGATTCGCGGTGTGGAGGTGGCTCGCGGCGAAGTTATGCTTAACCACTATATGGCTCTCGATCCCGGCACGGTAACCGAGCCAATGACCGGGATACCCACCGTGGAACAGGTTTTCGGCCTGCAGGCGATCTGGATAACCGAGGAGCATAAAGAAAAGGCCGAGATGAGCGGCTATACTGTAGTCGAGGCTCCGGCGGTCCTGGCTACACATTTAATGGAGATACTCAAGCGGCACGCCCATGAAATCTTGAGCCGCCAGGATACTCAGACACTGCTCGACAACGTGAAAAAGGAGAATCCGACCCTGGTCGACGAGCTTATTCCCAACGTGATGACCGTGGGCGGCGTGCAGAAAGTCATGCAGAACCTGCTGCGCGAACGTGTACCGGTCAGGGATATGATAACCATACTCGAATCGCTTTCCGATTATGCCACGCATACCAAAGACCTGAATACCCTGACCGAGTATGTCCGTCATAATCTAAACAGAACTATATACAACCTTTACCGGGACAGCGAGGGGAAAGTAGTGGCGATAACCATGTCTCCGGAAATCGAAAAAACAATCGCCGATGTCATTCAGTCAACAGTGACCAAGGGAAGTCCACTGGCTCTGCCCCCGCAATTTGTGGAAAGAGTCACCTCTTCATTGAAAAGACAAGTCGACAAGATGAGTTCGGAAGGCCTGCAGCCTTTGCTTATCTGCTCGCCTACAGTCCGTCAGTATTTCAAACGCATGGTCGAGCCTGTTTTCC
>Ga0315277_10000882_pt1 | contig 45582 bp, 49 predicted proteins | sample YL17G05_15_MG_FD_203695 | JGI IMG/M metagenome (GOLD analysis project Ga0315277, IMG submission 203695) | Sediment microbial communities from Yellowstone Lake, YNP, Wyoming, USA - YL17G05_15 | ecosystem: Environmental > Aquatic > Freshwater > Lake > Sediment | place: USA: Wyoming | collected... | reverse complement strand
TAAACAACGTAGTCTAGTCCGTCTTTGAACTGGTTCCACCATATAGTGTGATGTTTCGATATTCCTCCGCCTATGATAAGTGCGCCTGTTTTCTTTGTGGAATACACTATGTCGCTTAGCTGCCCAGAGTCTCTGAGCAGGTTTAGCTTGAAGTCGTGGTCCTGCGAGAAAAGCCACATTTGGTATCCGACTGCTCCGTCTGTGATACCTGGCACGAAGACGGGGATTTTATTCTTTGCTGCCCAGTAAAGGATCGAAGACTCGTTGCAGATTCTCAATCCGATTTCTCGGCAGAATTGGCTGGCTGAAATCTCTCTCGTGTCTTCTGACCATAGGTCTTGAAGCAGTTGCTGAATCTTCTGCTCGATTATCGCGCCGTAACTGTCATTGGGGACGAGAACATTGCCCAGACGGTTCACGCCCTCATCACGAAGCTTAGAATCGTTCATGACAAACGAACCCTTGTAATACTTCTTCCAGCATCGTGCAATGTCATGGTCAAGCGTTCCGCAAGTTGTGATTACCACATCGACGAGCCTGCGCTTCACAAGTTCCTTGATGGCGCCTCTGGTTCCGGTAGCGACAAGGTTGCCAGTGAACGAAAGAAACTTCACGCACCCTTTCTCTTGGTTCATGCGTTCCAAAATATTCACGCCTACGGCCAGCTTTCCAGCCGTGAACCCCCAAGCCTTCTCCATTTGCAAAACAAGATCACTCACAGACATGTTTCTAGAAAACGTGTAATCCTCAACCGTGTCTTTCAGCTTCAAACATGCTCCCTCCGCTCATCCAAGACAGATTAGCCACATTGGAATAAATAGATGCCGAAGCTTCATCACCCTAAAGTTTGGGCTTGTGGTCGATCTTTTTGGGCTGATGAATGCGGAAGAAGATGATGATAACCATTGGAAGGGTCAACGTGGCCGTTATGTAGAATGGAAGCTCAGGTTTCAGATTGTAGAAGAAGTTGCCTAACAACATGCCGATGGCTGTGAAGATATAGCCCATGAAGTTGAGGAACCCTCTTACTTTGCCTCTGTTTTCAGGTTCCACAAGACTTGCTGTGAGAGTCATAGCGGACGACATGACTAGCAAGAAGACTAATCCGTTGAGGCACATTGAAAGCATGACAGTGAAGAAGTTGCCGAAGGCGAACAGCAATGCGGACACGGCTAGGGCGACAGGCCCGAACATCATAGGGATTCTGGGTCCGAAGCGGTCGATGGCTTTTCCTATGGGAATGGACGCTGCCATCATGGTCAGTAGAAGTGGAATGAAAGTGAGGAACCAGACTTCTTGTGGTATTCCGAGGTGATTGATCGCGTATATCGAGTTAATCACGTTGATCTGCGCGTTTGCAAACATTAGCATGATCTGGACGGAAAACAGCCACAGCACTGAGCTGGGAACAGTCTTCCAGACATTGATGCAGCATTCCTTGAAAGCTTGAGGGTACGAAGAAATGAAATACCTGAAACGGATAGGCTCCGTGTTGATTACAGTCTCTTTTAATCTAAGCCTCCATATTGCAGCGACAAGATAAAGAACAAACACGAACGAGTAGACTACTTTCATGCCGAGAACGAGTCCAAACATCCACAGAAAGAAACCACTGATTATGGGGCCTGGCGTGTTAAAGGTTCCGTGGATCATCTGTATAAGCGAGGAACCCATTCCTCTGCGCTCAGGGGGAAGCGAATCCTGAACCAACGCGAAAAGCGCAGGCTGGTATATCAGACAGAGACCCTGCACAATCGTGCCTATCAAGATGAAATGCCATCCAAACAAAGTAATCCCCAAGAAAGTGAATGGCTCAGATGGTGCAAACACGAAGAACAGGAAGGAGAAGGTCAAGCCAAAGGTCATGGTTGTTATGAGCCAACGTCTTCCATATTTATCTGCAAGGTAGCCCCCAGGAAACGCTACAGCAGCCATTGCAAGAAAGTTCGCAAAACCGATTATTCCTAGAGCCATTGGAAACTCTTTTCCGCCGAGGGCTTGTACGTAAGATTGGTAGTAAGGAACTGGGGTTTCCATGGCTATGTCCATTATGATCCAACTGATGATGAGAATACGATAATTGCCAGAGACGAATGAGAATTCTCGCCTGAGAAAGTCTCTTATCCCCATGTCCTCACTTTGACGGGAGGAATAAGAGTATCCGATATAAGGGTTAAGCCTTGACTTTACGCGAATTATGATTTTACATCGCAGTTTGCGCGCTGGGACCGAACGATTTATCAGACAATACAATGATGGAGGCGTCAGTCGGTCAAGTATTCTATGATTTTTCCGTACAGGTCCTTGTCTCTCAGATCTTCATAACCCGCGTAGATGCTTGGATTGTCGTTGACTTCGACGACGACGTATTTACCGTTGGCTTCCTTGACGTCCACGCCGTAGAGTCCGTGACCAATCACGTTGCAGGCTTTCAGCGCCAGTTCTTTCAGCGTAGCAGGCGCGTTTTCCCTTTTCATGGAGACGGTTCGGCCCCAGATGAAGGTGGGTTTGCCTCGGAGTTTAGCGCCGTGTTTCCATCTGCCCTTCGGTATCATGTATTTGCATACGTAGAGGACTTTGCCGTCTAAGACGCCGACTCTCCAGTCGTAGGCGGTTGGCATGAAAGCCTGCACGGCCAAGATGTCGGATTTCCTGAAGAAGCGTTTGGCTACTTCACGGAAGCTTGTTTCACAAGCAGCTTTTTCCACGTATCTTGAGAAGCTGGTGTACGGTGCTTTAATGACAACTGGTTTTCCGAGCTCTCGGAAAATTCCCATCAGACATCTGCGGTGTATGTCGGTTTTGTTGACGAAGATCGTTGGAATATGTGGGATGGCGTGTTTTTTGAATAGCGCGTACTGGTGAATTTTGTTTCCGCATATCTGTATGGATTCTGGGTCGTCGATCACTTTCAAGCCCAGTTCATCTGCGGTTTTGGAGACTATGTAGGAGGTGAATAGGGGGTCGGTTGTGGCTCTGATGAAGACAGCGTCGTATTTTGGTATATCCGAGATGTTTTCTCTGTACATGAAATCGAAGTTGTGACCCATTTGCTCGGCTGTGCGCTTGAAGTTTTGAAGCGCCTTCTCTTCTCTTTGGTCTGTGAAGTTGTATCCTTCGACAAAGCAAGCGATGTTAGCCAATTGGCATGCCACCAGTCTTTGAGAGTTCAGAAATCTTTTCCGAAATGGTTCTCAGGTCTTCTGGAAGAACCTCTTCCTTCTTCAAGGGCTGCAACCCGCAGAGGAGAATCTCGCTTCCAACGTTTTGAACATGTAACTTGCAGAGCGGAATCTTGAAAACTTCATAAACCTTCTCACTGACTCTTTTGACTGCTTCAGGTGCTTCACATTTTCCGAAGATGGATTTTACGGAGACCATCTCGCCTTTCAGAGGTTGAGCGCAGACAGCGAATTTGTAGTTCATGCTTAGGCTTTTGACTGCTCTGTAGAGGCTGCTTCTGTTCGTCGCGATTCTGTAGCCATCGTAAGAGAACGGGTTTACTGCGAAGCTGACAAGTGGAAAGGTCAACTCAGACATTATTTGCTTTACGGAACTTGTTACCAAATATGGTAAAATTGGAATGCCAGCTTTCGAAGCTTTCAAAAGTAGAATCGGTGTGCGGTTGGCTTCGATAATGCTTTTGCTTGACGGAATCACCGTATCGCCCAAGATTTCGGCGTGCATGGAAACGTAATAGCCGATTTTCATGTAGCGATAATCGTGGCTGATGTTGATTACGGCGTCTTTAATTGTTGATTGGAGAAAGGTTTCTGGCTCCATTGTTGGAAGGTTTGTTGTTAGGTCGATGTTTGAGACGACCAGCACCCATGTGACACCGTGTGATGGTTGGTTCGGTATTACAGCCTGTATATTTAAAATTAACTGTATTCTTTTATTCAATTTTGAATCAATCAACTGGTAGAGGAACCTGAAACGTACAAAACGTTGGAAGTGCTCGGCCCAGAACACGAATTCTCCATCGTAGATGAGAAACTGCGGGCTCTACCCATAGCGGATAAAATATTGAAGGATTTACATGGCCGCGTGGTTAACACCGTGGAGAAAGACCGTTTTAGCTTCGGAAAGGAACTGCAACTGCACGTTATGGAATTTCGACCAAATGAGCCTTTCAAGTCGCCAGCAGAGTTCGAGGAAACAATGCAAAACGCTATGCAATACATGCACGAGTTTCTCCAACGCAAATATCATGCCAGCCTTCTTGGAACGGGCATGCATCCGTTACTCAATCTCGACGAAACGCAAGTGTGGCCGCACCGGCATAAGCAAATCTACGAAGCTTTAGGCAGGCTTTTTGATTTGAAGCGGCACGGATGGTTAAACATTCAGAGTTTCCAACTGAACCTGCCGTACTCAACCGAGAAAGAAGGCGTTCTATTGCATAATTTGCTCGCTTACATCTGTGCATATCTGCCGGCGGTTGCCGCGGCCTCACCTGTTTATGAGGGCAAACTGGGTGAATGTATAGATAATAGACTTCATTTCTATAAGCTGAACCAGAAAGAGGTTCCTTCCGTAACTGGTGACATTGTCCCAGGGTATGTTTCTTCTTTTGAACAGTATAAGCAAGAGGTTATCGGGAGATATTCGCTGGACATGGCTACAGCTGGCGCGGACGCGGCTATTTTGGGCAAGGAGTGGGTGAATTCGCGCGGCGTTATTTTCCGGTTTGGCCGGCGTGCTCTTGAAATACGCGTTATGGATGAGCAGGAGTGCGTCAAGTCGGATGTTGCATTGAGCTGTTTCGTCAGAGCGTTGTTGAGGGGACTATTGCATGAGGTGTCCGAGTTTCCGCCTCATGAGATACTTGTGAAAGATTTCAAGGCAATCGTTTCTGACGGATTAAATGCTAAAGTTCGGCATCCACACGAACAGACTGCGAGGCAAATGTGCAAGCATTTCTACCATATCGCAAGAGCAAACGCGACTGAGGAGGAGAAGCGATATCTTCCAATTGTCCAGAAGCGAATAGAAAACGGCAATCTATCAGAGATCATACGTAAAAAAGTGTTGCGCAAAAGTCAGAGGACAGATTTCAAAGAGGCGATAGTCAGCGTTTATTCTGGACTCATGAAAAGCCTTATTGATGATCGACCCTACTTCTAGAAACTGGTGAAGCTTGAGATGTCGCGCAAGAGACAGACCAATTTTTTCACCGTTTGCAGTCGGTGCAAGACCAGTTACAGTTGCTGTCATGGAACGAGGCCCCCGATAAGCAACGAGCGCAAAGAGATTGTCGAAGCCTATCTGAAGAAGGAAAAAATTCCGGTAACGGCCGCGTTTGCCCGAGAAGAGTACGTGTTTCCCAGAGAGAACGTGGAAGGATATTGTATCTTTCATGACGTAAAGACGAGAAAGTGCCAAATTCATGCCGTTAAGCCTGAGACCTGTGTGGCTGGACCGATAACGTTTGACATCAACCTAAAGACGGCAAAGATCGAGTGGTTTGTGAAGATGGACAAGATCTGTCCGCTGGCCGGCGTGGTCTATGCGGATAAGGAGTTGCTGCGGAAGCATCTTGAGTCAGCCAAGCGTGAAGTACTGCGGCTTGTAAATGAACTCGATGGCATAGCGTTGAAAAATGTTTTGGGGAAGGATGAGCCGGAAACGTCCAAAATAGACGAAAACAACATTGGAAAGGACGTTTTGGACAAGCTAACCCAATGAGTGTTGCTGGGAATAGCAAACGCTAAAACCTTGACCTTGTTCTTTTCATATTGGTGTATGAGCTGACAAACAGAGAAAACCAATCAGATTACCTGTTTATCGTCAGAAGGAATCCGCAGCTTTCTTCCTTCGAGGTTTTGTCCTATCTGAAGGCTCGCGGAATAGTACATGAGCTGAAGAGCTACGGAGAAGATTACTTTGTCGTCGGGGTTTCCGGTTTTGCTCCGAAGAAGGCGATGGACCAGATTGGTGAGACTCTCAAAATTGGCAGGGTGCTCGCAAAACTGGGGAATCCATTTCAGAAGCGCGGTGCAAACTTGGATCCTGAAGAGCTTAGAGAGGTTTTTGAGTCTTCTGTTGTATTGCCTGAAGAGGTTCTCTTGCATGCCTGCAAAGTTGATCTCATTGGAATCAGCGTTTACGCTGAAGCTTTGGGAAGAGAAACGGCTTATCTTGCTCGAATCGGTGAAGTTGCGGGTGAAGTAGTTGCGGCCAAGCTACGGTTTGAGGAGGGGCTGAAGAGAAAGCCGGGAGTGACGGTTGCTAAGGGGTTCCAGTATACGCCTGCCGAGGCTAGACGGAAGAAGTTTCACAACAGAAACTTGGAACTGCTCATCGCGTTGGATGCTGAAGCTCTTTATGTGGCTGGCACGCTTGCCATTTGCGATCAGGAAGGATTCAACAAACGCGGAGTTGACAGGCCGTTCAGGCCGAAGGATTGGAAGTTTGGCATGGCTCCGAATTATGCAAAGGCGCTTGTCAACCTGTCAGGCGCCAAAGAAGGCGACGTGTTTCTTGACCCGTTCTGTGGAATTGGCACGATTTTGCAGGAAGCTACACTAAACGGGTTGGACGTGTTCGGTGTGGACATAGACAAGAGGAGTGTTGAGTCAGCGAGAGCGAACTGCGAGTGGGTATCGCATGAGTTTGGACTGGGCTTGCGAGACCTAGATATAAGGATCTTTGCAGGCGACGCATGCAAGCTGACGGCCTATTTTGACGAGGGTTCGGTTGACGCGGTTGCAACTGAGCCTTTTCTTGGGCCGCCGCTCATGGGTACACCAAGCTACAAATCTGCGAAAAGAATTCTGAGCGAAGTGGAGCCTGTTTACAGGCAGAGCCTGAGCGAGATGTACAAAATTCTGAAGCCAAGCAGACAGGTTGCCGTAGTAGTTCCTAACATCAAATCCTCTGGAGGCATCGTTGGTCTGGATTTGCGCAAGACTACGGACTGTATTGGTTTTGTGTTTTGTGACTGCGTCTCTGACCGTAGAGAGCACCAATTGCTGTACAGGGATATCCATGTTTATCGTAAACCCTAGCACGTGAAGAGATTAGAAAACTGGTTTTCGTTTGCTGGGATTATTAATAAGCTGGTTTTTGTTTAACATATCTTATGCGGTTTGGGGTTTTGTTTTCGGGCGGTAAGGATTCGACTCTTGCTTTGATTAAGGCTGTGGAGAAGGGGCAGGTTGTCTGTCTTATTTCTCTGATTTCCAAAAACCCAGCCAGCTACATGTTTCACACACCCAACATAGGCCTCACTAGACTTCAAGCCAAAGCCATCGGCTTACCTTTAATCCAATGCTTAACCGAAGGCAAAAAAGAAGAAGAGCTTGAAGATTTGAAGGATGCAATTATCGAGGCTAGGAAGTGGTTTGGTATTGAGGGCGTAGTTTCTGGGGCAATCGAGTCGATTTATCAGGCGGAGCGGGTTCAGCACATCTGTGGCAATCTGGGTTTGTTATGTTTCAACCCGTTGTGGAAAAAGAACCAGAAGGAGTTGTTGGAGGAGATTTTAGCTAAAGGGTTTAGGGTAATTGTGTCGGGAGTTTTCGCTTTTCCACTGGATAGATCGTGGGTTGGGAAAGAGATGAACCGTGAAATGGTGGATAAGCTGTTTTGTTTAGCGAAGCAGTATAGGGTCAGTCCTTCCGGTGAAGGCGGAGAGATCGAGACCACTGTGCTGGATGCACCCCTCTTCAGAAAGAGAATTGAGGTTTTGGATTCCGAGGTCAAAGAAGAGAGTGGTTCAGCGGTTTTTGTGATTAAAAGAGCGAGACTGGTTGAAAAGCGACATTGATCACTGACAGGAATCGCTTGGAAAAATCATTGATGCTTTGCGAGTTTATTTCGCGCTATCTATTCTTTTGCAATCTGTCTTGACAAAGCATTTATGAAGGGTTCGGCAAATGCCTAACTAAGTGAGGGTTACAAATGGATTTTAGATTCGCACACAACAATTTCAACGTATTGAATTTGGAAAAGAGCCTCGACTTCTACAAGAAAATCCTGAACTTGGTTGAAGTGCGCCGATACGAGGCGCCTGATAAGAGCTTTAAACTCGTGTTTCTTGGAGATGGCAAGACCGATCATAAACTTGAACTCACATGGCTGAAGGGCAGGGAAGAACCATACGACTTGGGTGACAACGAGTTTCACTTGGCGCTTGTTACGGACGATTTTGTGAAGGCTCACGAGTTGCACAAGAAGATGGGTTGCATCTGCTACGAGAACGAAAGGATGGGGATATACTTCATCGAAGACCCAGACGGCTACTGGATAGAAATAATTCCAAAAAGATAGCCAACCAATATGGCGGGCCCGCGGGGATTTGAACCCCGGTTCTCCGGCTTTCTTCCAATTGCCATATCTTGCCCGGAGGCTTGCGCACCTGTTTTTTCGCCTTATAGGTTCGGCGCCTTGATCCGTACTGGGCAACGGGCCCACATACAAAGCACAGCAAATAGTAGCAACACAACTAGATTAAACCCTTACCAAATCCAAGTCAAACCAAGATTCAATCTGTATATAGAGGGCAGAACCTCTCTCGGAGGCTCTGGCTCAAACATTACTTCTGAAAAACCTAGACGGATATCAATTTGACGTGCTTGGAGGCACATAAATCTGGCTCGCAACAAGGTTATTCTTCGACTAGGTTTTCGTTTATCCACCAAGCCTTCTTCTTTCCAGCCTTCTCCCCTGCAAAATACTCGATAACAGGTTTTCCAAACTGCTTTCGCGAAGTCTTCTGCATTCGCCTAAGCCGATTTAGGATCAGCCACCTGTTCGTTTCTAGATATTCAGCGATCTCCGGCGTCGTCGCACCCTTATAGTGTAAAAGATAGTCAACCAAACGCCGATCTAAATCATCCAAGCAAAACGTCCGCGAGTTCGCCTTCTCTTTTCCATATGTAAGCAACTCCAAATTCGAAAGATTCTTCTTTATTCCTGAAACCTCCTCCTCAACGCTGCTTAGTCGCTGCTCCAACTCTAAGATCTTGTCCGCTTTCGGCGTCTTCTCAAGCTTTTCTATAACCGCGTCTCGAATGAACCCGCTTCTGTCGCCTTCCGGAACCCGCAAAACCATTTCCTTATAAATCGCCTCAGGAATCTTCGCCGAAACCACGCGGCCCTCATCCATCAAAACCACCAGCCGCAACTACTATAACAACTCTCATTATATGATGATTTCCCTTGCAATTTTCTTTCAAAAGTTGTGTAAAATCACAAAACGAGACTCTCCAGCAGAGCACTGATAAAAACTTGCTAAAAACGCGCGCGCTCCGACGCATGGGCGCGTTCGAACCCGCACGCTTAGGTCCGGAAGAAATGGAATACACAACCCTGCAGCTAGTTCTATCCAAACTGAAAGAACGCTTTAAACCCGCCTGAAACCGTCTATGCAGAGCTTCCTTCCGACTTCCTTATCTTGGCCAATTCTTCGTACCGGCTCTTCACGGTTTCATAGAGCTTCTTACGCAGGTCTTCACCGAGCTTCTTCAACTCGCGGATAAGCAGGATCTTCCGCGAAAGCTCAACGTCGCCCAACTCCATGAACCAAGCCTCAAAATCTCCGCGATGTGTGTGAAACTCCACCGCGCCAAGGTCTATGTTCATTACCTTGTCACAAAAATCGCCTATACTCGCAGCATAAACATTCAACGGCTTACCAACGTCCGCGTAGAAATGGAATGCTTTGTCTGCGGGGAGATATGCTAAAATCTCTGTTGCTTTCTCCTTGTTGACCTCAGGAAACCCTAACGATTTTTTGCCTTCTTCTGTGATTAAGTAGAATCCTTTATCAGGAGTCTTCACAAGCCCCATGCGCGTAAGCCCGATTAGATGCATCATAACTGAAGGAAAGCCAACGCCTGTGTCTTTCGCTATTTCTGTGGCTTTCTCAGGCTTGTCGAGCATCCACATAGTCTCAAGGATCAATCGTTTAACAGGTGAGACGCTCATCTTGTTGCACTCCTTCATAGCCTAATACAACATGTGCCTAATAGACTTTTCAGACTTTCCCTCTTCGGACTCGAATAAGAAGACATAGAAAAAGAGTTACTTATAATTTTACAGACAAAAAAGGGAACCAAAAAACTCTCTTTTAAAGCTTCGCAATCCTCAATGAGGACTGCACGATTGACAAATAGATGGAAAGCTTCAAAGCCGCTGAAAAAAAAGCACTGCAACGAGTTAAATGAATGAATTTGGAGTTAGAAAAGTAAATAAGCAATGTTTTAGTAAGCAGTGGGGAAATGCTGTAATGAGCGAATAGGGTGAAGTATGCATGAAAATGGCCGTTCTCGTCTATGAATACCCGCCAAAAATAGTCGGCGGTCTAGGTACATACGCTGCAGAAATCACACGGAAATTTGTCCTAATGGATAATGACGTTACTGTTTTCACTATGAACGATGACGCTGGAAGCCTTCCCACACGCGAGATTTGGCGTGGCATAGAAATTCACCGTCCACAGCACATTGACATCTCCGACTCGCTACCCGATGTGATTGCGGAAGACATCAGAAAATGGGGCCGCGGCATTCATATGTTCTCGAAAATCCTTGTTTACAACTACCTAAGCGCTTCAAAGCTCGTCAACGAACTCATTAGAAAAGAAGGCATCAAATATGACATCGTAATCGCCCACGACTGGCTTTCAGCCATAGGTGGAATGACCGTCAAAAGAGAAATCGGATTACCCTTTGCGTTCCACGTTCACTCTACTGAGAAAGGAAGAACCCTCGGAAACGGCTCAGAAGTCGTAAGCAACATCGAACTGCACGCCGCAATGACCGCCGACCTCATAGTAACAGTCTCATACGCCATGAAAGATGAACTCACAAAACTCGGCTTCCCAAAAGACAAAATCCAAGTCTCCTACAACGGCGTAGATGCACAAAAATATAACCCAGAAGTGGTGAACACTGGACAAATCCAGAAGATCAGAGCATTCTACGGCATCAAAGACGACGAGTTCATGCTCCTCTTCGTCGGCAGACTCGTCGGCGTCAAAGGAGTCGACAAGCTCATAATGGCTATGCCGCACATCCTGCAAAAAGTTCCCAACGCAAAACTAGTTGTCGTCGGAGTAGGTGACCTACAAGAATACTTGACTAATTTGGTCAAAGCAATGCGCCTAAATGAAGTCGTCAAATTCCGCTTCGAATTCGTCCCAGAAGAAGAACGCATATTGCATTATGCTGCCTGCGATATTGCAGTTTTCCCAAGCTTCTACGAACCGTTTGGCATAGTCGTTCTTGAGGCAATGAGCATGGAGAAACCAGTCGTCGTGGGAGGCGCAGGTGTCAGTGGCATGCGAGAAATAGTCATTCCCCACGGTGAAGAACAATGCGGGTACCACGTCGACCCCAACAATCCGGCAGACATAGCATGGGGCATAACAAGCGCGCTGGAAAATCGCGACAAAATAAAATGGCTAGGCAAAAACGGCCGCAAAAGGGTCCTGAGCGAATTCACATGGGACAAGATCGCTGAGAAAACCTTAGACATATATGAACAGTTCATGAAGCGCTAATTACTATAAGTGAACCCTTGAAAACATGCTTTCACGCACGTTGTGCGGATAACCCTAACCGTTTCAAAACAACTTGTTTTCAAAGGACTTTTAAATATTCGCTATTCATAGTTTAGACTGAAGAGCAATAAATGTCAGAGGATAGCTGATGGAGTTCGACAAAGAGAGGCTCAGAAAGACTTTTCCAAACCTTGCCAACGGATTAGAATCTGATGAGAGCAAAGTTTCAATGAACTCCGTGCGGACGAACAGTGAAGCAGCCGAAAAATCAGCCTCAAAAAGATTCGTCCACTATGTGCCTGATGTTATAGATTTCATTCGGCGTTGCGACACGAAGGAGCAAGCAGAAGAGATACTCGCTTACTTAGAGAAAAGAGGCGAAATAGAAAAAGAATATGCTGATAGACTCAGGGAGCAACTCGGAAAGAAAGACGTAAGAAGCTTCGGATCCAAGAAGGAAGATGATTACTATCTGAAGCACGGTGAATTCTAATAATACGAAAAGGGACTTGGTGCGCTAAGTATTCATGGTTAGATGAAATCAAAACATGATTTACACTTGTTCTTTATCCCGTTTTTGCCATAAAATGGTTAAGTATATACGGAAGCGAAGATAGTCTGTTTCTAAAAGTAAATAAATGGGATTACCATTAAATAGAGAGCCTAATAACTTGGGAACCACGCGGAGGAAAATCACGTGAAGAAAATAGCGTCAATGCTTACGGTTCTAACAGTTCTTATCATAATTGCCATTTCACTCTCATTTAACACAAAAACTGCAAAGGCACAGACCACAGACTACACGATAGAAAGCGTCAGACACACAGCAACTGTGTTATACAATGGCTATACCATCATAAACGACACCATACAGGTGTCAGGAGCCACTGGCGAACTGCTCATAGGCTTCCCATACAAGTATGGTTCAAATATTGTCCGATGCGTTGCATACAACACCTCCGACCAATTTCCAGTAACCTTAAACGTGCCTTTGGAAGATCACATCGGGTTTTATGGCGTAAAAGTAGACTTTCCACACGGAACGCCGACAGCGGTTAACGTCATTTTTGTGCTCTCAAATGAACTTCTGAAACAAGATGCAACAAATGCAACCCGTTTCACGTTGGACTTTCCCACTTATCCAACCCTGACAAAAAAGGCAACCATTTGTAACGCTTCAATCATACTTCCGTCAGGCGCCACGTACATAAGCGGTTCAGTCAGCACGTTCAACTACTCAACAGCCAACATGATGGCCTTTAATTATGCACCAGGCAACGTAACCTTTCTGTTACGTGACAACAAGATCCAGAAATTTGACATTAAAGAAATGAACCGCGAGATAAAGATAAACGAGTTTAGCGAGATTTCTGTCTCCGAAACTTATCGCATAGAAAACAAGGCCCAAACGGATCTGAGTTTTGTTGAAGTCAATCTTCTTCATAATTCTTCTAATCCAACCGCTCAAGATCAGCTGGGAAGAACGCTTGGCAAGCCTCAGAAAACTGTTGAAGCATTGAACCGCTACAAAATTACCTTTGAGCAGACGGCCAGGTCAAGTGAGTTGATGGTCTTCAAGGTAAAGTATGGTTTGCCAAATAATCTATACTCAACCAGACAAGCAGATACTAATGATTTCACGCTCAACTTTGTCCTATTCGGCAACATGAATGGCTACATTGAGCAAGCTTCAACATCGTTTGTTCTGCCCGAAGGAGCAAGAATGTTGAGTTCCGAAAACGTGCTGATAGGCATGGAATACAGTTTGGTTAGAAATGTTTTTACAGAGTCGGTAACGGTGAGCAAAGAGAACATCATACAGTTAGATTGGTTGAGCGTCAAAATCGTGTACGAATACAACCCGTTATGGATGTCTTTCAGACCTACCTTGTGGATTTGGGCTCTGGCGGTTGTTGGATGCGCAGTTGCTATCGTCTGGAAGAGGCCTAAGGTGCCCACCCTAGTTACGGTACCAAAAGCTGCCATGAAGGTCAGCCACGAATCTCTCAAGAACTTTGTAGTTGCATATGAGGAAAAGCTCAAGATAAACGCAGAAATTAGCTCTCTTGAAGCCAGAGCTGAGAAGGGCAAGATTCCGAGACGCCGCTACAAAGTGCAGAAGAAAACGTTGGAGATGCGCCTCGAAACGCTTTCGAGAGACTTGACAGAGTTAAAGGAAGGAATGCGTGCAGCTGGCGGGCACTACAGTGAACTGATGTTGCAGCTTGAGGTTGCCGAGGCTGAAAGCAACGAAGTTGGGACCAACATCAAAAATACTGAAACGCTCCATAATCGCGGAGAGCTTTCGTTAGAAGCTTACCGAAAGCGCCTTGACGAGTACCAGCGCAGGAAAGAAAAGGCTGAAACAACTATTAACGGAATCCTCTTGAGACTACGTGAAGAAATCCGCTAAATACACCTAAACCCTTTTATTCTACTGCTTAGTTTTCAATGAAAATCTACGTGAAAAAGAGGAACCAGATTATGGTAAAGATAGTAGTCAATAATGATAAGTGCACTGGATGCGGAACATGCAAAGACACTTGCCCGGTAGACGTCTACGAAATCAAAGACGGCAAATCTGTCGCAGTGAAAGTCGAAGAATGCTTAGTGTGCAGAGCATGCGAGGTCCAATGTCCTGAAGGCGCAATCCAAGTAATCGAATAAACGCTTAACACTTCAACAGTGCCTCCTAAGACTATTACTAATCTATGTTCCAAGAAGCCTTCTGAGCTTTTTTCACTTCTTTAAGGATTCTTTCGCCCTGTTTTAAGATTCGTTCTTTCGGCGTTGAGGCACTATCTTTCAATGCATAACTTGAACCACTCATCACTGAGATTGCTGCAGTGGCCATTTTTCCGACAAAACCAATGCTGTAACCACCTTCAAGAACCGACAAAAGTTTCCCATTACAGTTTTCTACTGCCAACCGAAGTACTGTTTCATAGATTTCCTGGTAACATTGCGCTGACAGGTTTAGACAGCCAACCGGGTCAGTGTGGTGCCCATCAAAACCCGCTGAAACCAACATGAATTGAGGTTTATACTGGTTTATTATCGGCGCAACAATCTCCCTGACCACTCGAAGGTAGATCTTGTCGCCCGTTTTAAACGGCAATGGAATGTTAACGTTATAGCCCAGGCCTTCTCCTTCTCCAAGCTCGTCGATGAAACCGGTTCCCGGAAAACCTCTGGGATCTTCATGTAGGCTTATGTACAGTATTTTGTTGGTGCCATAAAATGTTTCTTGTGTGCCGTTCCCATGATGCGCATCCACATCCAATATTAAAACTCGCTCTAGTTTGTGTTTCTTGAGTAAATATTGCGCGGCGACAGCAATATTGTTGAATATGCAAAAGCCACATGCAGTGAATTTTCCAGCGTGATGCCCAGGCGGCCTCACAAGCGCAAAGGCATTTTGGAATTTTCTTCTCATCACAAGATCCAAGGCTTTGAGTGTTCCTCCTACGGCGTTTAGTGCAACCTTGTAAGTTTCTGGCGAGGCTACTGTGTCGCCCGCATCTAGAAGACCACCGCCAAACTTACAGAACGACTCGATGTGCCTGACATATTCCATATCGTGGACAAGTTCCACGTTTTCGATGGTTGCTTTTTCTGGTTCTAAAAATTGGATTTCTTTGTTTTGAGAGAGTTTGCTCGCGTGTAGCTCGTTGATGATTGTTCTGAGACGTTTGGCTGATTCTGGGTGACCTCGTCCTGTGTTGTGCTGATAGTAGATTGGCGAGAAAATTACAGCGGTCCTAGTCATTCCGCATCCTCTTGTTGTAAATCTTTTGGAACGTTTCCTGTAGATACTGGTTCACGGGTAACCCTTGTTTCTTTGCGAGCTTTTGGAGGGCTTTGCTCACGCCGGTTGTGTACTGTATTGCTTTTTTCGGTTTTTCGGTTATGGACTTTGGAAGCCCGAGGTTTTTGGCGACTTTTCTTAGGACGAGCTTTCTTAGTGTGGTTTTGGATGGTTCCAGTTTTAGCTGTAGGGGTAGTTGTGAAGCATATTCTGCTATTTGGTAGGTTGCGAAAGGAAAACGTAGTTCTACGCCGTGGTAGTTTGCGATTTTGGAGTCTCGTTCCAGGTTGGTTTCATGCATTCTAAGAATATCATCAAGAATTGCCTTTTTTGTTTTTTCTGGGCCACGCTGCAAGTAGTCGTCAACATATCGCTGATAACCCCCGAAGTATTCGTCTGCGCCTTGCCCAGCCAGCATGACTTTCAATTTCAGTTCTGCGGCTCTTTCAGTTACCCAGTAGAGTGGAATGCCTATACTTGTTTTTACCGGGTCTGGTTCTTCGATGAGCCAGAGAACCTCAGGGAGAATTTGCTCGATCTGTTGTTGTTTATAGAGATAAGTGTGGATTGGCAGTTTCAGTTCTTCTGCTGCCTGTTTCGCATGCTCGGTTTCGAGTTGGTCTTCTAAGCTGACATGGATAAGGTGCATGGTTTGCGTCGCATTCTTTGCTAAGAAGGTTATAAGACCGCTATCCAAACCGCCTGAGAAGGCCACTGCTACCTCCTTTAGACCTGAGACTCTTTCCTGTGTAGAGCACTGAAGAAGTTTTTGGAGTTTTTTGGCGGCTACCTGCATTGTGGGCGTTTTGGGTGGGGAGGAAACGAGGGTTTTGACAGACTTGAATTTGAAGCCGTTTCTGTCGACAATCGCTAAATGTCCGGGCGGGAACGGCTCTGCTTTGTTTACGCCTATTTTCCATAGTGCCTTGCGCTCTGATGCTAATGCGGCTAAATCCTTGTTTTCACCGTAGTAGAGCGGTTTGGCGCTTATCGCATCTCTTCCTGCAATAATTTTTTCAGACTCGATGATCGTGAACGCGAAGTCGCCGTGGACATTTTTAATGAGAGCTTCTGCAATTGTTTCCCTCTTTGCTTTCGATTTCTGAAAACAAGTCCTTGTTTTATCAGAATAGGTCCTTCCTTCGAAAACTAATGCCGCCGCGTTTTCTAGCAAGATGGGTTGCGGTTTGTCTTCCTTCAAGATTTTTGTGAAGGCATATCCGATGATTGTAGGCGAGTTCATGTTGCCTGTTTTTAGTTTTCCAATGGTTTTTCCGATGCTTGTCGTCTGCGGCGATGCTATTCCAAAATATTCAGTGCTTTTGGGCGTGAGTATCTTGAGCATCATGATTGCTGTTTCTGTTGCGTTTTTATTGTTCCTGTCTAGAATTGCGATTAGTGCGCCCATGTGTTTCTGGACCTTTGGTGCTGTGTTGGTTATTCTTTTGTTTAGATAAAGTTGATGTCTGGTTAAGGTTAAATGCGGCTTTGTGTTATGCTTCAGAGGTTTGCGTGGTGAGCGTGCATGTTCGAGTTTGGTGATTTGCGGTTTAGGCCTATTGAGCGAGAGGATTTGAAACTTTTGCATGTGTGGGAGAATGATTATGAGCTGATGATGTTTTCTCGAAGCAGGCCGATGAATTCTAGGAGCATGGTTCAGTTGGAGCAGCAGTTTGAGGAGTGGATGAAGGACGAGAGGGAGACGCGATTCATTATCGAGCTCGCAGATTCGAAAGAAGCTGTTGGAATTGCGCGCGTTGAGATTTGGGATGGATGCAACATGCGGAATGCGAATGTGGGCACGTACATAGGTAAGAAGGATTTGTGGGGTAAGGGATTGGGTGGACAGATTACGGTTGCGCTGCTGGAGATTTGTTTCAACCTGCTTAACGTGGAACGTTGTGGAGCTTCGAGCGTCGAATACAACCACCGCGCGCACGAAGTTCTGTTGGAATGCGGCTTCAAGAAGAGCGGCACGGAAAGACAGTCGCATTTTGTGAACGGAAAGAAGTGGGACGACCTTTACTTCGATATACTTCGAGAAGAGTACCGGCAACTGCGGATGGACCTGCTGAAAAAAGTGCTTGGGGATAAATTGGAGGAGTATTTCCGAAGAAGCGACCCGACTGGGAAACAGTGAGCGGCCCGTTCAATTCATATGCACCTCGACATGCTAAATCGAGTAATCCCTCTAGATTTTCCAGCATTTATTGGCGCCGGAATTAACCAATAGACTAGACCTTTATCACTTCTTGGGTTTTCAGCACGCATTTGGGTGTGGGATTTACAAATACAGACCTATCTCACTAGGCTTTTTCAGAAGGGTTTCCCTCGAGACCACCCCCTTATACAGATTGAATGATTGGTTCAATTGTTATGTGTGTTGGGTAAAGCATTAATCTTTAGTCGGCGTATGTTTGCGCGAGGGTTGGAGGATTTGCCTATCTTGCCTATTGATACTGGCCGTTATGGTACACCTGAGATGAGGCGGGTTTTCGAGGAAGAAACTCGGGTTCAGAAGATGTTGGACGTTGAGGCGGCTTTGGCTTGGGCGCATGCCGAAGTTGGAGACATTCCGAAGAAAGACGCTGAGAAAATTATGGCCGTTGCCTTGCTGAAGAATGTAAAGCTGGAGCGGATCAAGGAGATTGAGCATGAGATAAAGCACGATATGATGTCTCTGGTCAAGGCTCTGTCAGAAGCCTGTGGCTCAAGTGGCGGGTACGTGCATTTCGGGGCTACGAGTTATGATATTGTGGATACGGCGAACGCGCTTCAGCTGAGGGATGCACTGGATATTATTGAGAAGCGGCTGGTTGAGCTTGAGAAGATTTTGGTGGATAAGACTCTGCGGTACAAGAAGACGGTTATGGTTGGGCGGACGCATGGGCAGCACGCGTTGCCGATTACGTTGGGGTTCAAGTTTGCGGTTTGGATGCGTGAAGTAGCTAGACATATTGAAAGACTTAGGCAGTGTAGAGAGCGGGTTTTGGTTGGAAAGATGAGCGGGGCGGTGGGGACGCAAGCAGGCTTGGGGCCGCATGCCATGAATGTTCAGGAGCTTGTAATGAAGCGACTTGGCATTGAAGCAGCGGACATTTCAACGCAGATTGTCCAGCGAGACCGACATGCTGAGATTGTGTGTTTACTTGCGCTCGTTGCGTCTTCTTTGGATAATTTTGCGACTGAGATTCGGGAGCTGGCGAGACCTGAGATCGGCGAGATGTCTGAGGCTTTTGAAGCAGGGAAACAAGTTGGCAGTTCCACGATGCCTCACAAGAGAAACCCGGAACTCTGCGAGCGCGTATGCGGTCTAGCCCGAGTTATAAGAGGCTTAGCCATCCCTGCGCTGGAGAACGTGGTTACTTGGCACGAGCGAGATCTGGCGCAATCTTCGGCAGAACGCTTCATTCTGCCAGAAACTTGCATTTTGACTGATTACATGCTTTCCCTAATGGTTGGCATTATTAGTAACTTGCGAGTTGACGAACAAAGGATGCTCAAGAATATGGAGTTGACTGAAGGGAGAAGCATGTCTGAAGCGGTCATGATTGCATTGACAAGGAAGGGAATGAATCGACAAGAGGCGCACGAACTATTGAGAAAACTGACGCTGAGGAGCGAAACCGAAAAGCGACACTTCAAGGAGATACTTTTCGAAAATGAAATAGTGAACCAAAGACTGGCAAGAAAAGAAGTTGATGAGGCTTTGAATCCTAGAAATTATCTGGGCACGGCGATAAAACAGGTTGATGGTATGGTTAAGAAAACCCGCAAGGAACAGGGTCTAACAATTTCTTAGTATTCTGTTAATGCTTTTTGTTTCCATTCGTTCTTGTCCAGTTTTTCCCACGTTTCTTTCTTAACGAATCCGCCGACCTGCTCTTTGATCTTCTTCGCCAATCGTGGCCCAATCAACGGTAGATTCGTCAATTCATTCAAATCCGCGCGTCTAATGTCTTCAATTGTCTTGTAACCAGCATTATACAGTATACGTCCACGCACTCTGCCAACACCCTCAAGTTTGATAATTGGCAACAACTCTTTCTTTGCTCCTTTCTCCACCCTTTCGATCAAGTTGAGGATCTGGGGCGTAAACTCTCTTTCGCCGAAGAGCGCAGCCAGTTCTCTCGTTGCATGAAGCAACCACTTAGCGTTCTCGATCGCCCGGAAGAGATCTCCAGGTTGCACCCTAAACCTTTCAATTATTTGATCCTCACTCAACTCCTCAATCCAAGAATTTAAAACCATAGCCGTCTTGATTTCGCCGAGAAATTCTTCATACGCTATCCGGTCTTCCCACTCGTCCGGCACATCAGTCAAAAACTCTTTCTTATGTTTTTCCACAAAAATCGTCATCTCATCAAGCTCTTGTGAGTACGGTCTAATCACCGGTCCCATATCTGGCGTATGAGCAACAAGATGCAGAAAACTTAGATCCGACAAGTTCGTAGTTTTACGTTTTACCGCGTCGCGGATTATGACGGCTGAAACAGGGTCAATGTAAAGTTCGCTGACTCGTTTGCCAAACCGTGTAGCGTTAATGTCCTGCCCATAAACCTCAATCATCTCTTCGTCGTACAGATACTTCAAAATCTTCCCGATAATCGTCTTGATAGCTCCAACATCATACTGATAAGCATAAAACGTCCTGCCAAAAAACTCATAAATACCGTTCTCCGTGTGCGCGAAATCCGCAGCGACCGTAGCCAGAACATGCGACCGCATGGTTCTTTCAACCGCAAGTCGCGACCAAATTCGCTCTGGACGAGCTAAAATGTAACTCTCAAGCAGATAGTCTGCTTCATCACCCGTCTTTGCGATCAGAACCGACTCGCCATACTTGTCATACTTTGGCCTTCCTGCCCTCCCAGCCATCTGCTTATACTCCAAAACGCTGATCGGATAATAACCATACCCGGCCTCGTACCGCCGATACTCATGAACGATTACTGTTCTAGCCGGCAAGTTCACGCCAAAAGCTAGGGTCGGCGTCGCCACCAAAACCTTAACCTTCCCCTCCCGAAAACCGTCCTCAATTAATTTCCTGTGCTTCCCACCCAAACCAGCATGATGAAAAGCCGTTCCATGCTTAACCAATTCTGCAAGAGAATCGCTAATCGAAGTTCTCTCGCCGGCCGCCAGAATTTTCTCCGCCTCGTGCCCCAGAGAACGCTTCAAAGGCTTAGACAAAACCTCCTTAAGCTCACCCGCAACCTTCTTCGCCACCGCAACCGAACTCTTCCGCGTAGACGCAAAAATCAACACTTGACCACCTGACTTGATAGAATGCAAAGCCAAGTTCAGAGACGGATCCTTCACTTTTTTCTCAATCTTCCGAGCCTCGCCATCCTTGAACTGGATTTCGTCGTTCAGTAACACACCTTCCTTCAGACGAACAGGCCGCCACTCAGTCGTAACGTGCTCTGCTTTGAGCCAAGCCGCGATCTCATCAACATTGTTAATCGTTGCGCTTAACGCTAAAATCTGCAAGTCTGGGTTAACTTCCATGAGCCTCGCCAGAACTACCTCAAGTGTCGGCCCTCGTTCTGCTTCATTCAGCAAATGCACTTCATCGGCAACAACGAGCGAAATTTCCTCCATCCACTTGGCCCTGTGCCTCAGAAGCGAATCCGCTTTCTCATTTGTGGTCACAATAATGTCATATCTTTCCAACCAGGCATCCGCACTATCAAAATCACCCGTGCTAATGCCAACTCTAATCCGCCTGCCATCTTTCTTACTTATAGAAGTGTACTTTTTGAACTCCTCAAACTTCTCGCTTGCCAACGCTCGCAGAGGCGTCAAATAAACAGTCTTCCCATTTCGCTCCAAAATATGATTAAGCGCACAAAGCTCCGCAATTAGAGTCTTACCAGAAGCCGTCGGACTGGCCAAAACAAGATTCTTTCCCTCAAGTGCACCAGCCTTCACTGCTTCTTCCTGCGGAGGATAAAGCTCAACAACACCCGACCTAATCAGTATCTCCTTCACAGACTCAGGTATCGGCAGATCAGTTACTTCCACTTGGACGCGCCTATTGCAATAGTTTTCACGACAGCAAATACGACGGCAACAGCTTAAAGAGATTATGCGCAAGAGTGCTTGCCCTTTTGGGTTATGTTTTTTTATCAGAACCTTCGATACTAACATGAACAGCCACTAATCCCTGTCTGAAGGTAGAACCAGAATGGTTGAGAACGTTAAAGAATTGCTCAAGGCGCATGAAGGCTTAAAACACGAAGTTTATCTCGACATCGAAAACGCAAGCCCCGTACCAGCAGAAATACTCGAGGCCATGCTGCCCTATTACAACAAGTATGCTTATGGCAATCCAACGCTGACGCACAAACCCGGTTGGGAAGCCTTCGAAATGATAATGGAATCCTCGCAAAAAATCGCAGACCACCTCGTGTGTAAATCACTTGAGGAAGTGAACTTCACACCAGGCGAAACCGAGGCTAATAACCTCGCTCTCATTGGCACGTGTCTATCGAAGAGAGGAAAAGGCAAGAACGTAGTAATCTCAGAAGTCGAACCCATCAGCATCATGGAAATCACGAACCTGCTCAAAAGCTACGGGTTCAAAACCGTTAAAATCCCAGTAGACGACGAGGGCTTGATAAAATTAGAAAAATTGAAAGAGGTCATCAATAAAGAAACTATTCTCGTAAGCTTGGCCACAGTAAACCATGAGATCGGAACAATACAGCCGGTAAGAGAAGCATTAAAAATAGTCAAAGATGCAAACCCCGAAACAATCTTCCACACCGACGCTTCAGACACCTATGGCAAAATCCCATTCAACGTGAAAGACCTCAACATTGACCTCGCAACCATAAGTAGCCACAAAATCCTAGGGCCTCGCGGAATAGGTGTCTTATACGTAAAAACCGGCAACAACGTAGAAAGAATTCTAGAAGGACAAATAGGAACACAGAAGCTCTGGCCTGGAATCGAGAACACCCCGCTCATTGTTGGCTTCACAAAAGCCTCAGGACTAGCCTTCCAAAACTTCGAGAAAAATACAAATCACATGCGGAAACTTCGAGACACACTCATCGATGGAATATTCGAAAAAATACCAAGCGTCAGACTCAACGGCCCAAAAGGCGACAAAAGAGCCCCAGACAACGCTAATATTAGCTTCTTAAAATGCGAAGGTGAAGCCCTAACGATTGAACTCAGCTTGAAGGGCACTTATGTTTCAAGTGGAAGCGCATGCTCCAGAAGACTTCTCCAGCCCAGCCATGTTCTCGTCGCGATAGGAAGAAAATTTGAAGAAGCCCACGGAAGTATACTAATGAAAACCACGCGGATTCACACAGAGGAAGATATAAACTACGCCTTAGAAGTAATTCCAAAAGCCGTCGAGAGAATAAGAGGAATAACAGGCTCTACAGGAGTTGAATAAAACGTCACGCGCACCCTTACCCTACAATCCGAAGGTGCTGGATTTGTTCAGAAATCCAAAAAACCTCGGAAAAATGGAAGACGCCACCGTAACCGCGGTTGCGGGAAACCCATCTTGCGGAGACATGATAACCTTCTACCTCAAAATCAACGAACAAGAAATAATCGAGAAAGCCTCATTCGAAAGCTATGGCTGCGCCGCCAACATAGCCACTTCAAGCATAGTCACTGAGATGATCAAAGGAAACACCCTAGAAGAGGCATGGAAAGTCACATGGAAAAATGTGTCCGAAGAAGTAGGTGGACTACCAACCGTAAAATTCCACTGCGGAATACTGGCAGTCGGAGCGTTGAAAAGAGCCATCAGAACGTACTATGACCGTAAGAAAGTTTCGCCCAGCTGGTTGCCCAGAGAACACACTTTTGAAGAAAAACAAGCCTTGGAAGAGGAAGAACTGGCGAAGGTGCTTTCGAAAAGAATGAAAGCCGGAGAATAGCAGGATGTTAGATCCGCACAAGATCCGAGAAGACTTTCCAATACTGAAACGGAAGGTGAATGGCCACCCGCTCATTTACTTCGACAATGCTGCAACCTCACAGAAACCCCGACAAGTCATCGAAGCGATCAAAGACTACTACGAAAACCACAACGCAAACGTCCACCGTGCCGTCCACACCCTTTCACAGGAAGCCTCAGAACTCTACGAAACAGCGCACGAAGAGGTTGCACGTTTCATAAACGCAAAAGGCATGGAAGAAATAGTCTTCGTCAGAGGCACAACAGAAGCAATAAACTTAGTCGCCTACTCGTGGGGATGCCACAATTTGCAGAAAGGCGACGAAGTAATAGTTTCGCTGATGGAGCACCATAGTAACATCGTTCCATGGGAAATCCTCTCAAAAACTCGCGGGTTCGCTTTAACCTACGCAAACGTCAACAGCGACGGAACCTTAGACTACGAATTTCTTGAAAAGTCAATTACCAAGAAGACAAAATTCGTGTGCCTATCTCACGTCTCAAACGTCACTGGCGTCATAAACGACATAAAACGAGTGGCGAAAATTGCACACGAGCACGGTGCCATGATACTCGTAGATGCTGCACAATCCGTTCCCCACATGCCAGTGAACGTTAAGGATTTGGACGCTGACTTTCTTGCTTTCTCAGGCCACAAAATGCTCGGCCCGACTGGCATTGGTGTGTTGTATGGTAGAAAAGATATTCTCGAAAGAATGGAACCATTCCACGGAGGAGGAGAAATGATACGGGAAGTCTCCTTTAATCCAACCGCTAAGCATTGTTCTATCACTTGGAATGATTTACCATGGAAGTTCGAAGCAGGAACCCCTCATACCAGCGGCGGCGTCGGTCTAATGGAAGCAGTGAGATACTTACGAAAGGTAGGCATGGAAAGCGTCAAAGAACACGAAGCAGTATTGGCGAGATATACTCTAAAACGTATCCAAGGATGTAAGAACATAACCGTCTACGGGCCAAAAGACGCTTCTACCAAATGCGGAATTGTTCCATTTGGAATTGATGGCATGAGTTCGCACGACATCGCGCTGTTTCTTGACAGTTATGGTATTATGATAAGAAGCGGTTTTCACTGTGCTCAACCATTACACCAGATATTTAAGATAAAATCTTCCGCCCGCGCAAGCTTTTACGTCTACAACACCCGTGAAGAAATCGACCTATTCACTGGAATTTTGAAGGAGATTGAGCAGGCCTAATGAACATAGTTGATGATTATGTGACACGGATTGAAGAAGCGTGCGGTGAAGAAAAGTCCATCATAATAACGTTCAAGTATAATAAAAAGGACGAAGCCATAAAGAGAATTCTTGGAAAAGCCCGAAAAGAGCAATCGCTTTCCAACATAATCCTTGAACTAACCTTCAAAGGAGTATCTCTTCGTCTCTACGTCACAGGCAAGGCTATCTTTCGAAACCTAAAGAGCAAAGAAGAAGCACAGGCAATATTGACTGAACTTTTGGCTTAAGCCATCTGTTTTGCGATGGAAAAATCTGCAAGAAACGCGAATTTCTCAGCAACCTCTATGCCTTTCTTGGATTTGAAGAATATCTTCTCAGGCACCCCATCATGCATATAAGTTACGTACAGCAACTCTTTCCCAAGTCCAAACCTTTCCAAATCCAATAACGCATTCTTAGTTTTTTCAAGTCTGTCAACCTTGTTTTTCAGCTCTTCGACAGCCTCAAAAAGAATTTCAGCTTCTCCTAGATCGTCAGCGGACAACTGGAGGTCTCTGAATTGCACCCATTCCGTCGAAGCCGCGTTATTCTTATCACCTTTCTTGTTTCCGCTCTTTCTGTTACCGCTCTTCATAACCTTCTGCAATTCTGCAGTCTTCTTTGTCCACTCTTGGTTCTTTGATGACTCAGGATTTCTAAGCAGGCTTCCTAACCATTGACTGTAATCATCCAAAAGTGTTTTGTGGCGATTAATTTCTGTCTCTACGTTTTCGCGGATTTCTTTAAGTGAATAGAAGGTTCTTATTTCGGTCAGGCAGCCGTCCAAGGACCGCACCTACTATGATTTGGCCTTCGGTGTTTCTTTTTCCACAGTCTGTGTCGATGGTCCATTTATTGCCTGTGTTTTGTCGTTGCCAGTTATGGTTTTAGCGGCGACTTTCAATTCTTTTTTCACTTTCTCAAAGAAGCTTGCTCTTGCATTCATTTTCTTTCGATAAGTTGTTATGGCTTTACCAAGCTCGGGTATTACAACCCACAGAACCGACATGACCATTTCTGGCGGGTATTCTGCCAAGAACGCTGAATGTCTTTGGTCATTCTCGTAGACGAAAACTAGGTTTCCTTCCTCATTCAAAATAACTCTTCTGGTCCTCCTCTGGGGCGATATGTCCTGTGGCGGAATGTTGAAGGAAACATGCAGCTTCTTCAAAACTTCTTTCAAAGACAGACAAACTTCGTTGATTATTTTGCTTTCTTCGCTCATGACTTCGTTCAGATGTGACGTTTCCACAGTCATGTTTTCCAAGATTTCTTGCATCTTCTGTTCGGCTCCATTGTTGTTTTTTTCCGTTTCCTTGCCATTCGAGTTATCTGCACTCTGTCCGGAAAGATCTGATGGACAGAAAATACCCTCTCTCTCAGCCATTACCAGTTGACCCTCCTTTTTGGTCGGCGCGCTAGCATTTTGATTAGTGTTATCATTTGCTTGTGTCATAACTTGCTCTCCAAACTAGCAACTGATGTCGTCCTGCTTACTTGTCAAATCGTTGAAATAATAGGGTTAGTATGTTGCGGACAATACGCACAGCATAATCACAAGTTATCATGACGTTGCCTATAAGGTCGGACGATCAGGAAAGTTGCCACCAAATATATAATGCTGCCAAGAGCTTGCCTCACTAGATCTGGAGCACACCAGAACCAACTGGCGCCTCCATTGAAGTGCAGCCCTGCAACAAACCATGCAAACAAAACATCAACACTAGTCTCGGCCACAACAGCCATTTTCGCCGGAAGCCTAACAATGTGGGAATCCAGACTCAACGTCATGTAAATCGGCAAGTTGGCTAATACTACAAACATTGTCAAACCTGCGGGTATGCCGAAGCTTTCCATGAAAATCCTCGCAAAGGTGTTGGCTTCCTCATGGGGAACTCGACAAAAAGTTAACGTCGAAACATAGTCGAAGAGGATAAACGCAAAAACTAGTGTCGTTCTTCTTAACCAGTGATTGTTTTTAGGCAGGAAAAGCTGCTTTAGATTCAGGACTGTACCTAGTTTGGTCTGCATTTCCTTTCCCCTCGACAACCCTATGATTTTGTTTGTCTTCTCTTAAAAGCTTTGAAATATTGATTTCTAATCCAGATTTTGCCTTCAGAAGCATATTATATAGCTCGGATCAAATCGGATTCTGTTTCCGAATTTGAAGGAGCAAGGCTTTAAAGTGATCTATAATGGAGTTGGCTGTTGAAAAAACTGAGAGCATCCAGAAGCTATATGACGAAAACTCTGGATTATGGCGATTTGTAAGAGTAGACAAAGGACCATCCAAGTCAATAGAGACCATCGAGAAAACATTTTACAGGCTTGGATTATCAAAGAATGAGGTTAGAGTTTATCTTTACATCGCCAGAACAGGCGAGCACAAGGCAAGCGAAATCTCGGAAGCTCTGTCGCTTCACAGAACCGAGACATATAGAATCTTGCGAGATTTAGAAAAGAAAGGGCTGATATCGTCCGTTTTCGAGAAACCACTAAAATTTCTTGCCACACCCTTCGAAAAGGCATTAGAAGCGCTCATTGAAACAAAAAAGATGAGAATAAACCTCCTAGAGAAGCGGAAAGACAGTTTGGTCGAACTCTGGCTGTCTCTGCCGAAGCCTGAAGCTGAACCGGGAAGAAAAGAAGTGTTTCAAGTGTTAGAAGGGGAAGAGCAGATCAGCCTGAAAGCCGACGAAATCCTTGGAAATGCCACAAAAGAAGTGCTTGTTTTCACATCTGAGCGTGACATTGCGAACTTTTATCACGCAGGTTTGTTAGATAAACTTGAGAATATGTCAAGAAAAGACATGGATGTTCAACTACTGGCGAACTACTCGCCGAAAAGCTGTTTTTTCATCGAGAAACTAAGACTAAAGAAAGCCAAGTATGCGGTTTCCAGAGTCGAAGATCTGCCCACTTTCTTGATTGCTGACGATGGACAATTGCTGCTGCTAATAAGAAAGACCGATGAGAAAAAGAAAGTAGCCGCGCTGTGGACAAACTACGATGCGTTCATAAAAGTGATAAAAGCATTGTTTATCGGGCTATGGGCCAATGAGGCTTAAACAGCTTAATGCAAATAGCCTCTTATTTCCTGCAGTATTCTCGCCAATAATTTTCTTGACTCTTTGTCGATTGCCAATAGCAGAACCAGATAAAGAGCTCCGCCGGTCGCTGTGGCGGCAAGAGTCAGGCTCAATTTTGTCGGATGCGGAAGCAAGTACAGAACAGAAGCCATCACAGTTGCTGCAAGAAGATACTTAGCTATGCTTTTCCAAGGAACGGACAACTTGACGGCTCTATGCACAATCGTGTAGAGGACAAAAAACATCACTAGTCTTGCTGCCATGTTCAAAAGCGTGACATAAAATGCGGCTTGCAGAGTCTGCCCGAATGCAAAGTTTGTCAGGACGTAGAACGCTGCCGGAAGCGTCATGCCTGCATGAATATATGGAAGTGTAAAAACCTTGAATATGCGGCTCCTTATCAGATGTCTGAACGGAATTTTCGTTTCCTCGTCCAGTTTCTCGACTCCAAGAAGCACGAACGTGTAAAATTGGGACAAAGTCACAACCACCGCATCGATCGCTAGCAGAACAAGTATGGTTGCTGCTTCGCTGTACTGTTCATCCACAATAGTGACAAGAGAATCGGGTAGAGCCATTGCTCCTGCTGCCATTGGAATTGCAAACATCAAAACCATCTTCAAAGACATAGTTACCTCGCCCAAGCTATCTCTTTCCAAGATCCTTGGGTAAAGTGCGAATGACACAAAATATGAATACGTGATTATGCTCGCGATTGTTGCTGCTGCTTGGTACTCTCCTCGCGCTGCTTCCCCTCCAAATCCTAGAAGCATTAGGAGAATGAAAGAAACCGCCTGATTTCCTCCCATATAATAGACATTGGCAGCTGATCCTCTCAGCCATTCCTTCGCATAGTTCCACTGAACCCGCATTTTAAGATCCGGTAATACTAGTTTGACATAATACACTATCTGAATTGAAATCGCTGCAATGAGACTAATCATTGCTCCGAGTAAGGACTGTTGAAATTGCACAATGAGTACGTAAGCTAGAATAATTTTACATGCTTCCCCCACGAGCAAACCATATCCAATTGCCCGTGGATTGCTTGCGCGGAGAATTGCTTCAAGCACATTTAGCAAATAGAGCTCGACAATGTGAATTGACGCGACAAGATAAAGGATCATATATGATTCTGGAATTCCAACCACCGAGATAATGAAGGGAAGTAACGGAATGTAGAACGCCGTCGCAACCAATGCTATTGCCGAGTTTGCGAAAAGTCCGGTCTTTGCGGCTCCCTTTTTCCCGCGGGCGGCGAAGCGTGTCACCCAGAAGGGAATAGCCGCAGCTAGCAGGGCAAAGTATCCGATCAGATCGAATATGTTCGCCCATACGCCATATTCTTCCTTTGTTGCGTTCCTCGTTATCAAGAGAGTGAAAACAAGCCCAGTCGCCACGCTGAGTATTTTTGCTATAAATATGATAAGGCCCGAGTAGTGTACCCTAAGTTCCTTTTCCATCACGCGCTTCACGCTGTTTGGTACAATAGGGGAGCAAATAGCGTTAAGTAGAGCCACGCAATTCCAACGGCCATTTTCGAGCAACAGACTGAACTTTCATCGTGGCACTCGATTGCGAATCTGTTACCAGAAAGCAGCAATCTCTTAGCCACGCTTTTGGTCACGTCTGGAGCGCGCGCGCGCTTCCTTTTCAAGCTTCTTCACACGTTTTCTTACTTTCTCGACTTCAGTTCGAACAATAGGATCCGTGATCTCGATTTTGCGTTTTTCGTTGGACTTCAGTATTAGCCGCAGAAAATCCGAACTGTAATATTTCAGCAACAGCTCAGTGTTTGGAATGAGGCAATGGCCGCCGATCACGTTTGGGTGGTGGAGAGGCTTGTTTAGGTCGGCACGGTGGGTGTCTTCGATGAAGCCCGCGACTTCGTCAAAGTCGGCTCCAAAGTGTCTTGTGATGCGATGCATTTCTTGGAAGCTGGCGATCATCCAAGCCCTGTAGATGGTTTCGAAGAGTTTGGCAAGCTCAGTTTCTGTAGGGCTCTTCAGAACCCTTGTTCTCAGGCCCAGTTTCTGGAAATGTCTGCGAGCGGCTGCTGCCGACTGTTTCGTCGCCCCTCCGACATATTTGCGCCAGAATTGTATATCTCTTTTCATGGTTTCTATTGATTTGTGCATACCGCGTATGGGCGAGTTCACTATAGGCGCCTTGGAAGACTCGTATATTCTCTGAGTTGTCGTCGGTGGCACAGTACTTTCGACTATGGTGAGCCTGGGTTTAGCCTTCTTGATGTACTGCAGCGTTGTCTTGATGAACTTCTCTTGATCTGTACATGGATAACATATATGCATCACGTCTGGATTCCTGAAAAGTGTCCTTTCGTCTGCGACCACTTGCATTTTGCGATTGTCAACGTCAAATCCGTGGACTTCAAATTTGTGATTTTCGGTGAACAGGTCGAACAAGACTTGCCCTACTTCGCCTAAACCCACAATCAGGACAGTCTCCTTCTTCATGAAATCACTACCTTCAGGAGAAGCAACAGAATGAACCGTCAAACTATTTAAACTTCCTATCTGAACAAGTATGGTGAAGGAGGACTTCGGCCAAATTTGAACGTGCGAATGGGCAAAGGTGTGGTTGTCGGAAAGAACGTCCACTTCGGCAAGGAGGTTGTAATATGGAATTACGTTGTTATTTGCGATAACACAAAGATTGGAGATGGCACGCGAGTTGGAAGCTTCTGCGACATCGGAAAAGACGTTATCATGGGAAAGAACTGCATCGTGCAATCCCACGTAACCATTTCAAACGAATGCAGGCTTGGCAACAACGTGTTTATTGGACCAAACAGTAGTCTGCTTAACGACAGGTTCCCACATAGCAAGTGTCTTACACCATCCGTGATCAAAGACAACGCCATAGTTGGTGGATGCGTAACGATCTTGCCAGATGTAGTATTAGGGAAAAGCTCGATAGTAGCAGCTGGTAGTGTTGTAACTAAGAATGTCCCAGCGAATAAAGTAGTCAAAGGTGTGCCTGCAAAGCTGATGATGAGTCGACGGGAGTACGAACGCAAGAGAAAAATTTACATTAGCGCCCAAAAGCCGTAAACCGTCAGCTTGAACTGAATCCGTCAACTATTCCTGCGATTGTGTCGACAGGGTTTTCGAGTTTTGCCAGCTTGTCTTTGACTTCGTATTTTCTTCCAATGAGCTTCCTGGCTAGATCTACTACTTGGGATTGGCTTGTCTTGAAGATCGGGAATCCCTTTTGGATGAGAAGGTCGTTTACGAACTGGGCCGAAAATACCTTGATGACTATCGCAGGAACCCCCTGTAATGCGGCCTCTCTCGTAATGGTTCCACCCACGCCCACGAACAGATCCGCTTGTGCGACCATGCTTGCGGAGTCTACAAAGTCCTTTGGTACTATGAGACCCTTGGTCTCTTTTCTGTCATATCTTGAGAGGAAGACAACTTTCCCAAGTTTCGTCAGCCTCTTGGCCACTGCAAGCAGGTTTGGCCTTTTCTCGGTGTAAACAGCTTTTTCTTCGATCTGTCTTACAACGATCAACGGCTTTCCGAAATCATATTTTGCTTTGGGTTTGAAGTTTTTTATCCATGCAACCTCATCTACGCTGTCGAATCTGACAAGTTCTCCATTGATATTGTAATTCTCCAAAACTTTTCTAGGAATTGCATTCGAGGCAACGATATAGCTGGATATTGGCAGTGTCAATCTGTGAACGGCTTCAGCGTAGGGTGTATCGACCGTTGAGATTATTGGAATTCCTAGGCCGAAAGCGACTCTACATTGGTCTGCGGAACCGTGGGAGATTGCCAATTGAGGTTGCTCTTTTTCAAAGAGCTTGCAGAATGCCAGTTGCCTCTTGGCTCCTTCTTCTACTCTCGTCAACAGAGATGCTGGGTCGTATGTTCCAACTGCGATGACTTTTTCTTTCAGAAAGTTCGCCATCGGAGTCGTATCTGGGTGTTTCCTAATTGTAACTACTACTTCATGCCCGTTCTGGCGCAGGCGTCTGGCGATTACCACGCCGTACCTTAGATGTTTTCCTGTAAGTGCGTCATACCAGATTTTCGTTTTCCAATCCTCCGAAACCTACATCCAACTTCTTTGGCAGCCTTTTCATCATGATCCTCATTTCCGATAAATAACAGCTTTTCAGATGACACATCAAGCTCTTGTATTGCGGTTTGAAGTTGGTTGATTCTGTCAATGCTATCTTCTCTTGTGATTGTTACACTAAAGGATAGACCGAAACGTTCCAGTACTGCTTTAGCCAGAGCTCTACCCTGCATGGTTACCAGTGCTCTAGGTTTCTGTGAGAATTTTCCGTACTCAGTCATCCCTTCAGCGATTGCAGTTGCTTTGGGCAGTGCTGCAAGCTCAAGCCTATTCCATCTTTCGAAAATCTCTCTCTTCTGTTCGTCGCTCGCCTCAGCAATTGTAGTCAGTAATGGTCGCACGTTTTCTCTTGTCATTATCTGAGCGACCTCCTTGAAAAGCCATTCATATTCTATTCGAAGATCTAAAAGTGTGCCGTCAAGGTCGAAGACTACGGCTTCGATCAACGGTACATTTCTCCAATAATTTTGCTGTCCTTGACCAGTCTTGCTGGGCCGTCAATGTGTCTAATCCAGTAAATGTCTTTTGGTAGTACATTGTATTTTGGAATTCTTGGGATCTTTTCGTTACACGCGAGTTTTACGCATAAGTACGGGATGTTTGCGTAGTAATCCTTGCGTAGCACTTTGCTCGCGCAGGAGAAGAAGAACGAGGTTGTAAACATTCTTCCAGCGTTAATTTCGGTCACGCATTGGACGCCATCCTGATTGGCTTTTAGGTCTACACAGGCGATACCGCTGAAGCTTGGGTCAATGGCAAGCACAGCCTCAGTGCCTCTCTCATTTATCTCGTCGTCGTGGACAGTTTTCTGGACGGCTGGTGTGCCAGTAATGCCCGAGGGTGCAAGGTGAGGATAAATGTATTCAATGCGTTCTCTGGCCATGGAAGTGATGAGTTCGCCTTCTTTCCATATGCTATGAAAGGCCATATTTCTGCCCGGCAAGTGCTCTTGTGCGATGAATTTCCATGCGGTGCCGCGGGCTTTCCAATAGTTTATCCATGATTTGGCCGTTTCAGGGTTGTGAGCAGGGGTGCTGCCTTTTCCGCCAGCGCCATGGGTGGCCCTTATCCATATCGAACTGCCGAGTTTTTTGAAGGCATTGTCAACGTCTGCTTCTTTGGTTAATTCTAGAAACTTGGCGACGGGCACATTGCGTTTCTTCCAGAGTCTTGTTGCCTCGAGTTTGTCTTGACATACGCGGACGGCTTTTTTTGAGGGAAGCAACAGCTTGGCGTTGATTTTCTCACGATTTTCGCTGATGACTTCTATTTCGATGTCTGTCTGTGCATGAAGGAATTCAACTTTCTCTTTCTTCATTATCTCGTTTAGCCTATCGACATAACCAGGTTCTTTTGCTCTTGGTACGGTGAATTTCTTGTCGGTCGTCGTCAGGTGTAGGAAGTATTGGTTGCCCTCGGTACCAACTAGGAACATTTTTTCTGGAGCAATTCGAAGCGATGCTACAAAGTTAATGCCGGCTGGTCCACCCGCTCCTGTTATCAATATTCTCTTCATTGCTCCACACTTCCATAAATGTGTGATCGCGATTGTTGGATGCGGTTTTGTTCCGCTGTATATGGCCACCACGGATTTATATCTATTCTGATGTATTGGAAATTCTGACACGATAGTGCCTGCACGGGCCGAACAAATCAATACTAACCAATGCAGGATGATCTAAAACTTTTAAATAATGGCTTCTCTCATGAAAAGGAAGAGGGCCGGTCGTCTAGCTTGGTTAGGACATTGGCTTTACGAGCCAAAGGTCGCCGGTTCAAGTCCGGTCCGGCCCACTAATTCTAAGACTATTAAGAACGTTTTGCTGTGCAACCTCCCGACAGCTTCTGCCAAAACCCAGAACGCAATTTCCCACTCTTTAGGAAACGTCTTAGCACGCGTTTCAAGTCTCTAGCTTGTCTGCACGCTTCGGTTTTTAGTGTAGTCTTGAATGGTAATAATCTTTCAGGGGTCGAACCTTCTTTTTGTGCGCGGCTCGTTTGACGATTGGCAAGCTTTGCTCGACCGTCTTCAAACAGCTAGTCTTATATTTCTGGTGAGATCATTCATTGCAACATAATGCTGTCCCAGGTCGAAAGGGGAGAAGCCAAATGATCAAATATGGAGAAGGAACAGTCGTATATCAACCGGTAGTTATTCTCGATAGCCCAACCAAAGAGATTGTGTTTGGCAAGAACTGTTCGGTAGGGCAGTTTACGTTTATAGGGGCCAGAAAACTCGTTGTGGAAGACAATGTGGAGATTTGCCCATATTCTTCTATTCAGGGCGGTGGAGACGTCTATATTGGGCGTGGAGTCGGAGTCGGTTGGGGTGTGCGAATAATTCCAGCCACCACCACTAAAGAAACGAAATACAGTGCTGATACTATGTCTAAAGAGAGCCCCGATAATGTTGAAATAATCAGAGGTAGAATCACGATCGAGGAAGGAGTCTGGCTAGCAGCAAACGCAATGATATGCATATCTAGAAAACATCCAGAGATCACAATTGGGAAGTTTGCGAAAATAGGTGCTATGAGCTATATTGATAAGGATATCCCAGCATGTGCTGTTGTTCGTCCAGTCCAAAATTTGCAGATAACCATTCCAGAAAAAGAAGAAACGAGATGAACTCTTACTAGAAGAGTCACATGCAAGCTGGATTACCAGCGCGCGCGAGAAAGGTCCATTCCCCGGTTCACCAAAACTCTTAATTACCTATCGTCGATACTCAAGGGAACGTGTTATTCAGTTCGAAGAATGCGGCTTCCATCAATCAACCAAGTATCCTGTGGCTAGGGGAAAATCTATGTCAATCCTAAATGATTCAGATTTGGCCCCAGTATTGGAATTGCTGAAAAAGGACTTCTCAGGCTGGTTCAAGTCTAATGAAGGCGGACCTTATCTTCAGCAACTCGAAAGAGAATTCGCTCGATTCTTGACAGCGAGGCATGCAATTGCCGTCTCATCTGGATCGGCCTCATTGTATATTGCGCTAAAAGCCTGTGAAGTCGGACCAGGCGATGAGGTGGCTGTTCCAGCTTATACTCATGTAGGAACAGTGGCGCCAATCGTTTTGGCGGGAGCGAAGCCAGTGTTCGTTGATGTCAATGAGCATGGCAATATGGATCCGGAGGACCTCCGAAAAGTTGCTTCGGTCGTAAGAGTCAAAGCAGTGATTGTTGTTCATCAGCTGGGGCTGCCATGCGAAATGGATCGCATAAGAGAATCTTGCAACGGCGCTTTCATAGTGGAAGATGCTTCTCACTCGCTAGGCGCAGAGTACAAAGGGACTAAGGCAGGTGTTCTTGGTAACATAGGCTGTTTCAGCATTGGAGGCGGAAGAACAAAGACTATTGGCACAGGTGAGGGTGGAATAATAGCAGTTAATGATGAACAGTTGGCTGAAAGATGCAAAAACATGAGAAATCATGGAGACCGCGTGACAGACGTCGACTACTTTTGTTTCAATTTCAGGATGTCTGAACTAAATGCACTAGTTGGTCTTCTTCAAATGCCTAAGCTGCAATTTATGATCGATTGGCAGATCAGAAACGCCGAATATATGATTGCAAGACTGCCCAGCTGCTTGGAAACGATAGCCTACCCGAGTAACGTCAAGGCAGTGCACTATATTGTTGGATGTCATTTCTCTTCCAAGGAAGCAGACATGTCTCGGGATGACCTTCTTCGAAAGGTTAGAGACAGAGGCTTTGAGGGAGGTGCGCCTAGGAAGAATGTTGGAAAAGGCTATTCGAAACTGATTTCGGACGTGAAGTTCTACACGAGGTTCCGCAGAGACTTGCCGATGTCTGAGAAAATAAGAGATGATGCAGTCTGGATAGATTGGCACAGGTATCCTCGAACAAAAGAAGAGATAGACCAACTGGTCAACTCGCTCGAGGGGATTTGCTCGTGAATGGTGGAAAGGTAAATAGGAAAAACTTCAGGAGAAGGGACGAATGAAATACAAGAGGCTTCTCGTAGTAGGAGGAGCGGGGTTCGTAGGAAGCCATTTGGTGGACGTTTTGGTTGAACAAGGAGCCGAGAAGGTAGTCGTTGTTGATAACATGTTCTTAGGAAAGATGGAAAACCTCAGCTGGGCAAGGCAAAATGGAAACGTCGTCGTCTACAAAGAAGATGCGCGATATTTAACTGCTCTCGAGAATATTATTGAACGCGAGAAACCTGAAGTTATTTTCAACCTAGCCGTAAAATGCTTGCCTTATGGTTTTGTTGATCCCGAAGGCTCATTCATGACTGGTGTCGAAATCGCACACAACTTGGCTAATCTGCTAAGGAAGAGAAAATATGAGAGGCTCCTGCATTTTTCCAGCTCCGAAGCATATGGGACAGCAGTAAAGGTGCCGATGGACGAGAACCATCCATTAAACCCTAACAGCCCCTATGGGGCTGGGAAAGCAGCAGCTGACCTGTTTTTGCTTTCCTATTACAAACTCTTCGACCTCGAAATCAGCATTCTTCGCCCATTCAACCTTTATGGCGAGCGCCAGAACATGCAAGCTTACGCTGCTGTTGTTCCCGTCACGATCTGGAGAATACTTAATGGCCAGAGACCGATCCTAGAAGGTGATGGCCTTCAAACCCGGGATTTCACTTACGTTAAAGATGTGGCGGAAATCGCGCTAAAAATGATGGAATGCGACAAAACATTGGGAAGAATAGTAAACACAGGACAGGGCAAAGAAACAGACATAAAAACAGTAGTTTCGATGATATGCGATGAGCTCAATTATCCTCTCGACAAAATAGACCAAAAACCTCCTAGACCTTCGGACGTCAGAAGACTTCTTGCAGACACAACTCTTGCAAGAAAACTGCTTGGATATTCAGCTAAGACAAGCCTCGAGGAAGGGATCAAACTCACGATAGATTGGTTCAGATCAGAGAAGAACAACACTACATCACGCCCGCGCTCAGAGAAGTCTTGAACTCTGCCATCGCGCGTGGAGGCATTCAATTGAAAGTTGTCATGATCAACGACTGCGCTTCTGTCGGAGAGACCTTTCTAAAATACATGCCTATCAACATAGAGAAGCAACACGTAAAACGCAGTAGAGGTTTTTGGAGCAAAACTCTTGGCGTGACCTACAGAATTCTAAGAGCCTACGGTGACCTGTATCATGTAAATTACTTACTCCAAGATTGCTACATTGCTGCGCACCTCGGCAAGAAACCATTGGTAGGATACTCAGTCGGCAGCGACTTGCGAGTGGTACTGAAACATAGGATTTTGGGTAGAATAGTCAAGTATAACCTTAAGACTTGTGACAAAATCATAGTAAGCACGCCAGACCTCATAGGTATAGCGCACACGTTGAGGAAAGATGTGGAATACTTGCCTCCTCCAGTTGACAAGGAATTATTCCATCCAAAACCGATTTTGCACCACACTGGAAAAAAGAAGGTGTTGATCGCGAGCAATGCTAATTGGAAGGGCAAGGGAACAGACATCGCTATTAAGGCATTGAGCCAACTAGAGGACGAAATAGACGTAAGCATTATTGCGCATGGATCGGACTTCAACAAGACAGTAGAACTTGCTTTTTCTCTAGGATTGGATTTGAAAGTCTTACCCAAAGTGCCACATGAAAGAATGAATGAGTATTATTGGAATGCAGACCTCATAATCGATCAATTCATAGGGGGATGTCCAGGTATGACTGCGATAGAAGCAATCGCCTGTAATAGACCTGTTGTGACATATGCTTCATCCGCCTTCTCTGAATACGAAGAATTTCAATTAAGAGACATAAATTCCGAAGACAAAATTGTGGAGGCAGTAAGAGAAGCGTACGAAGATGACAAAATACTCAAAAAACAGCTGGAATATGTGAACATGAATCACAAAGCTGACGCGGTCGTAAGTAAACTTATGCGAGTATATGAGTCTGTAATAGAAAACTGATCAGATTCGCGCACGCCGGATACGTCGCGCAATCGCGAACCTGCATTTCACTTCCACTGCTTGTATTCATTGCCCTCAGGGTATGATTTGAACCTGACCCCGTACCGTCTGAGTTCATTTCTAAGCCTTTCGCTAAGTGCTGTTGGTTCGCCTAATACCTGCCGTTCAGTCAAGCTGAAACGAACCCAGTCTCCTTTTTCGTTAAGAAGCCATATCTCATCATCGACTTCCCTGTACGACACAGTAGCATTCTCAATATCTTTGACAAAGTGCTTGAGTAGCCCCTCTACGATCTGTTTGCGTTCTTGTTTGGAATACTTCCGAGGGTAGCAGTTCTCTTTTATAGCTTTTGCCGGCGTCCCCACTGCCAAACAGCCAGTAGGCAAATCTTTGGCAACCATAGCTCCAGCTCCGACGACAACATAATCTCCTATGTTAACGTTTGGCAAGACTATTGCGTACGGTAGCCAAACATGGCTACCTATCGTGATTGGACCAAATTCCACAGGAAAACCTTCAATAACGGATAAGTATGCACCATGTGTGTAGATTTTTGTTTCAATTCCCATTCCGACTTCATCGCCAATAGTAACTGGCCTGGCCGTGTTTATCATCCCATAGTTGCCCAAATGCGCCCAGTAGCCGATCTTAAGCCTGCTGGTCTTCTCAAAGCAGCTTCCGCCGCCTATAACACAATTATACCCGCTCCAGAACTCGGTGCCAATTTCGATTTCGCGCCCTTCTATTGCGAAATTGTCCCCAATTAGGCTTCTGTCACCAATAAGGAGCTTTTCCTTCACGTTAATTGTCACGTTTTTGCCAACTATAACGTTGTTTCCAAGGACAATTTGTCCATCGCCTTTGATCTGAAGGTTGTCTCCTATCGTGCACCCCATTCCTTTTACAAGGCTATCCGATTGCCTCACGTTTGCTATATTTTCCTTAACCATAATCTTTCACCCTGCTCAAGGCACTTTATACTTTTCCATGTATTTCTCCAAGCTGTCTCCATTCCACCAGTGTGGGTGAAGTGCAACTTGTATACAGTCACACTGTTCAATCCATCTGCACATACAATCCTCTCTCCATCTTTTGTTTGAATCAGAAATGTACTTGATCTGGGTGAAGAATTTTGGCAAATATGGATCATTGAACTTCTCCTTCAGGCTAGTCATTGTTGGCGTTGACAGTGATGGCATGTGCGGCGCGATGCTCTTAATTTTCGTGTTAAGCATTCGACCGAGCAGCTCGATCTCAAACAATATCGTCTCCTCAACTGGCAAACCATATCTGGTGTAGAATACAGGTTCATAGTGCAGACCGATTTCGTGGCCCAGTTTCGCGATTTCCAGAATGCCTTCATATGAAAAGCGCCGAAACGGGTTGTAGGGACCATGGATCCTAATGAAAAAAGTTGCAGGGATCCCCATGTCATGGTCAATCTTGGCCATCTTCAACGCTTTCTGCACTTGCGCATCCACGTCATGTCTCAGAAGAACAAAGCGCCTATCAGGGTTTTCTGGGAAGTTGCCAAAATTGTAGAAGGCGTGTGTTTCTTTGGCCTTCTTTAATGTCTCGATGTAATGCGTGTACGTGAAATCACAATTGCTCATATAGGCTCTTGCTCTTCCTTTTCTGTATAACGACGATTATATATGTTTAGCGCGCGCGCTAAGATAGGTAGGTTCACATTCTGCTTTAAAGAATCGACTAGGGTTCGGTTCTTAGGAATTCGGTTAGTCTTCTTGGGCTGAAAATCGTAAACGTTGCTTTTCGCAGATTTCCGCCAATCTTGGGTATTAAACCTGTTGCGTCCGTACCAAGCTTACAGACTATTGCATGTTCTGAAAACCCCAATGGTTCAACCTCTACAACATCTCTTTCACACTCTGCTGCTTTTAAGGCACACATTACATCTTGAACGGACGCGCCTAGAACTATTAGTCTGTCCAACAGCGAAAGAGTCCAGTTTCGGTATTGCACAAGTTGCCTTTCTGAGAAGGCCGCTTCTACTTTGTCGTTTTCTTTGTCTACGCTAAGGATCTTCAGGTTTATTGGTAAGTTGTCACGAAAACCATAAAGCTCTGTGATTTTTTTTAGCGCAGCTTTTCTTCCATCGATAAGTTGAGCCTGCAAATGATGCAGTTGGATTACAGCGTCAACAACGTTCGGTGAGAATACTCCAATATCCACATACAGCTTGTCTCTATTCTTGTTGAGGGCGATTATGCGCCCATTAATAGTTACAAACTTGTTCAGGTTATCCAGTTTTTCCGGACATGCGCCTACTTCATCAGTCAGCAATCGGAGAGCCACTTTTTCGTCTTCGCCAGAAACATCAATTTGAACCCAGCCACGACCAGTAACAGCGTACACTCTAGCGGCAACCTGCAGGCCCTCAAACTTCGCCTTCAAATCCTTCTCGAAAGCCTTCTGCTGAAAACTGTCGTAGACTCTTGCGAGTAGCGTCACGGCAGGCATTTACAGTCGCCGACCAGAGCCAGCATTTCTTCATGCAATTTCTGTATTCTCCCAATCGTCGAAGACGGCAGTTCTCTCGAAAGCTCTTCTATCGTGTCTTCGATTGGTACTCGTCGTGAACCCGCAATCAACTTGTCAGCATAACAAACAATTTTCTCTTCCAATGTCTGAGGGATGTAGATATCTTTCTGCCAACCAAGCTTTTTCGCTTCTGTTGACGATATTCCTCCGCCAACGTGCCTCTTGATTATCGACAAGACTGGTTCTGGCATGTTTAGTGAAGCAGCGATTTCTGCGCCAACAACAGCGTGGTGGACGGAATGTGTTTTTGACCGGCCAATGTCATGCAAAAGCGCACCAATTTCTATGAGTCTCAGATCAACGCTGTAGCCTTTTTCTTTGCAGGCTTTTGCGATCTCAACGGCTAATTCTGTTACGGCTTCACCGTGTCTTATGACGTTTTCTCGGCAGCCGGCGTCACGGAGAAACTGCAATGCTTGTTCGCGTGATGGAAGTTTCTCACTCACCAAGCTCCTTCCTTAGCTGGTCAACTCTCTTCGTTAAAGCAGTGAGAAGCTTGTCATTCTCACAGTGCATCACGGGTTTGCCGCATGTTGGGCACTTGAAAACAAGCTCCACAGCCTCTTCAAAAGGAATTCGCTTGCATCCTGGCGTGTAGCAGTAGTAAAAATCATGATTCTTCTCGTATTCGAGGCGCGTGTTGAGTTTTTCGAGTACTCTGCGTTTTTGGCTGAGGATGAAACCTTCAAGTTGATCTGGTTGCAGCCTCCAGTGGAATATGAACCAACCTGTTTTGGGGTCTCGGGTTCTCCTTAAGCTTACAAGAGAATGGTCATAGAGTTTATAGAGGATTTTGCGGACAAAATTAAGTCTTATACCAGTCTTGTTGGCTATCTCGTCGTCCGTTGTTTCCTCTGAATTCTTCAGTAATTCAATTAGCTTAATAGCGTCTTCTTCGCCCAAAGCACTCGCTACTTTCAATAAGGTTGCGTCGTCAATATTGGAGAGCATAGTAACCCTTTTTACCTAGCTACTGAAAGCACTTCTCTATATTAAATATTTGCAAGTCTCAATTTAAATCTCTTTGCGCAATCTGAATCAGAAATCACCATATTTCCGCGATTTTCTTTCCTTTCTTCTGGGGAATTATCCTCACCATCGCATTTTCAAAATTTCTCTTCAGGGAGCGACCTTTGAAAAAACGATCCAGAAAAACGGCTAAACTTGCACATTCAGAATGAGGCTGGTTTCCTATGGCCATGTTAAAATCAGATACGTCATCAGAGAAAAACTCAGTTGGGACTTTTTGGCTTCCAACAAGAACAAGAACATCCTTCCCAGAAGCCTTGATCCTTTGCAACACATTGCTTGTGACTATATTTTCTCCATAAGCTGTTAGATGAACCACGACTCCACCCCTAGCTTTCCAATCTCTCACGGCTTTCTTCCACGCTGTTCCCATTTCGAAATTGAAGGGTCCTCCCCAGTTTTTCGTGACTTTGTCAATTGTTTCCTTTATTTTGCTGTCTTCTATGTCTGACAGTATAAGGCCAGCGGCTCCCAATGCACGTGCGGTAAGTACAACGTGGGTGGTGAGCCTAGCATCTCTTTGCGGCCGATGACCCCACCTTAAAACAACTACTTTTTGCATACGACTCGCCTTAGAGTTTCTCGATTTTTCCATTAAAACCTTGCACGCGGTTTCTTACTTTTTCTGCGAATGATGGCGATGCTTCCAAGACCACACGCGCCATGTTTTCCGAGTATTCTAGCGATTTCACATCCGCGTTTTTGTAGAGCTCCGAAATGAAAGGCATAGTTTCATTAGTGGCTGGAACTGTGAACACTAATCTGACATAGTTTTGGAGAATTTTCAGTATTTCTTGTTTCAGTTGGCCAAGGTTGGTTTTCTGTAATGCAGATATGAGCACTGGATTTTGTGCTTGCCCCCTAAGGACTTCAAGTTTCTGCCGTGCTTCATCTTCGGATATCAGATCTATCTTGTTTAGAGATGTTATGATTGGTACCCCTGATGCTCCTATGCGTTCTATGGTCTCCATGCACACTTTCAGCTTCTTTTCTATCATGCCTATTGGTTCGCTTATGTCTACTATGAGCAGAATAACGTCGGAGTATATGGTCTCCTCCAGAGTTGAATGGAACGCTTCTATCAACATCAGCGGCAAGCGATCTATGAAGCCGACAGTGTCGGTTAATAGGAACCTTCTCTTGGAGAATTCCACAAGTCGCGTAGTGGTGGAAAGAGTTGTGAACAGTGTTGTGTTTACTCGCACTTCTGCTTCTGTCAAGGCATTGAAAAGCGAGCTTTTTCCCGCATGCGTATATCCTGCCAGCGAGATTGATGAAAAGTCGAGCTGTGCCCTTCTTTCACGGTGGAGAACTCGTTTTCCTCGGGCTTTCTTGAGCTTTTTCCGTATCGTGTGTATCTGCTTCTTTACAGCCTCATGATAGATGTCGCCTTCGTAGGCGCCGAGGCCCATGAAGCCAGGTTGTTCGCCTTTCTTTGCTAGACGTACCCTCTCTTTTGCTTGTGCGAGATTATAGCGCTGTTGTGCAAGCTCGATTTGCAGTTGCGCTTCGGCTGTTGTGGCTCTTTTTGTGAAGATTTCTAGAATCAGTTGGAAGCGATCGATGGCTTCGACGCCTGTGGCCTTTGCTAAATTGTAGGCTTGCACAGGTCTTAGAGGGTTGTCAAAAATCACTTTTTCTCCGCTACTTTCTTTCACCATTTGCGCAAGTTCTTCAACTTTTCCGGCACCTATCTGGTAGCGGTAATCTGCTACTCTTGTTTGTTCCATCTTGCCTGCGACGGTGTATCCGGCGGATTCTGCGAGACGCTGGAGTTCTTCCAAGCTTGATGGTTCAAAGTTTCGACGACGTTGGACTATGATTGCTTTCGTCCGGTCTTGTCCTCCTTCTCTTTGCCTTCGCTGTTTATCTTGATCAAGTCTCCTAGTGTGAACTCGCGGCTTGGTTTCTTCGGGATTTTTGCTTCCGGAACCTTCTCTTCTTTGGCCGGAACGATTAGTCTGATTTTCAACGTGTGTTCTAGCTTTACGGCGAGCGTGTTGTTCGGCGTCATTTTCCCTGTTTCAATCTTCTTGAGAAGTGAGACTCTTTCGTTTATTTTCTTGCCTAAATCCTCATGCGAAAGCCCGAGCTTTTCTCTCGCTTGCCTAATTAAAGTGGTATAGTCATGTACGAGTTCTTGGGTCGTGTCCACGCTCGGTGTTGGGGTCTTCCTGATTTGGAACCGTGAAGGTGGAAGTGGCACCTTAGCCTTAGGTATGGCTGTTTGTGGTGCTGGGTCTTCTCCGTACATGATTTTTCCGTGTTTCGCGCAGTCTGTACAGACAGTCAGTTTGGCGCCTTCAATTATGACTTTGAATGGTTTGCTGAAGATTTTTCGTCCGCAGACTTCGCATCGCAACTGGGAGTTCACGCGCCTGACAGTTTTTATTATTCTGGTTGTGTTTATAGTTGTCGAACTACATAAACACTAACGGGAGGCACACCGATTTGGATGAAGCGTTGAAACGAATCAGAGCCACAGCAGACTATCAATTCGGAAAAGGAACAGGAGCCAAACTCTTTCCGAACAATGTTGAGATTGAGTATTCGAGGAACACTGGCAGACTTCGCTACATTTATTTAGATAGCAAACGACTTGCGACGCTTCGTCCAACAGATGGTTTGTTTTCGCTTAGCATAGAAGGCGCAAGATGTATACTTGAGAATCCGAAATCTGTAAAATGTTGTGTCAAGGTTCGGAAAGACGTTTCAAAATTCATTGCCGAGGGCGGAGACGTTTTCGCAGTGCACGTCGTTAAAGTTAATAATGACGTTCGTGCGAAAGATGAGGTAATCGTGGTTGATGATAAAGGTCGGTTGTTGGCTGTTGGTCGTGCCGTTTTGTCAGCTGCCGAGATGCCCGCTTTCAAGATTGGCGTCGCCGTTAAAGTCAGGAGAGGCGTCGCTGAGGAACGTTAAGTATATGAGGCGTGAAATGCTAATGGTTTTGGGAAGGCGAGTCTCATGCAGAGGCGTATAAATCCCCGCGATGCAAGGCGCATGATGCAGCGTATGGGCATGAACATGGACGCGGTCGAAGACGTCAAAGAAGTGGTCATTAGAACGCTCAGCAAAGAAATCGTCATTGAGGAACCTGAAGTAGCCATACTGCAAATGCAGGGACAGAAAATCTACCAAGTAACAGGCGGGAAAACCATTGAAAGAGCCCCTACGACAGCAACCGAAAAGAAATCAGCCGTAAGTGAAGAAGACGCAAGGCTCGTAGCGGACCAAACAGGAAAAAGCATCGAGGAAGCCAAGAAAGCCTTAGAAGAATGCGAAGGAGACCTAGCCAAAGCAATACTCCTGCTTCAATCATAATTCTCTCGCTAATTTTAAGCAATGTTCCGTTGGTTTTAAGTTCAGCTTCACATAATACTGTCTGCAAGGCTGGACCTGTAAGTGTTTGATATAGTCTCTGTTGGTCACTTCGCCATCGACTCGATAATTCTTCCAAACCGTAATGCACCCTTTGTCGTTTTAGGCGGTTCTGCGACGTATGTTTCCTTTGCCGCCAGACGCTTAGACTGCACAGTCTCGGTTATCTCGAAGGTTGGGAATGATTTTCCAGCCGCTTATCGATGGTGGCTCGAACAGGAAGGCATCAATCTGTCCGCCCTAATCAAAGTTGAAAATGCGGCAACAACGCATTTTGGACTTGAATACAGTAGCGACTTGTCTAACCGAACTCTACAACTAAAGAACAAAGCCCCACCTATCACAGTTGAAGACTTGCCAAAGACTTTGAAAGCCCGTGCTATCCATATTGCACCAATCGCCGAAGAAATCACATACGAAGTTGTCGAGAAGCTGAAAACCTGCACAGAGGTCTTATCAATCGACCCTCAGGGACTCGTGCGAGACTTTGACGAAAACGGAAATGTCACATCCAGCCCGTTGGCGGATAAACGCATTCTGGGGCTGGCAAACATCTTTAAGTCCTCCCAGAAAGAAATCGAAATTATAACCGGCCTGACCGAACTCAACCGAGCCATAAAAGCAATTCACGACCAAGGCCCAAAAATAGTTCTAGTCACCCAAGGCGCCAAAGGTGCAACACTCTCTATAGAAGGCAGCCTGTACAATATTCCTGTGTGGAATGTCGAAAAGTTTGTCGATCCAACCGGGGCCGGAGACGCTTTTATCGGCGGATTTCTGGCAGAGTATGTTTATGGCGAAAACCTTTTACGGTGCGCGTGTGTCGGTGCAGCTGTATCGTCTCTTGTCGTTGAAGCCGTTGGTCCCACGTTTTTCGGTGATAAAGAGACAATTTATCAGAGAGCGCGTGCACTTTATGAAAAGGAAATTAAGGAATAGCGTGTACTTTATTGCGAGGCGTTGAGATTTGGGTCGAATCGACAAAGGCGTGAAATGC